>JAAOEI010000106.1_pt1 | contig 32507 bp, 52 predicted proteins | sample 7059261 | NCBI WGS metagenome assembly JAAOEI01 (sample SAMN14008812, study PRJNA610033) | viral metagenome | isolation source: viral particles filtered from seawater | place: China: Hangzhou Bay, Yangshan Deep Water Harbour | collected 2017-10-31 | reverse complement strand
TTAGAGGAAAATTCTATATTTGCGTTCTTGTTTGTGGAAAAGTCCGCACCTTACAGAATTGCAAGGAAAATGCTACCACAAACAATATTAGATTGTGGACAATACGACATAGACAAGGGAATAGCCAATTACAAACATTCAATCAATTCTAATAATTGGATAGATGATATTACCGAAAATATTTGTTTGGCAGAAATGCCCGGATATTTTCTTAATGAGTATCAAATGTTTAACGAAATTTAATAGGTAAATCATGACTAAAGAAATTGCACAAAAAACAGTAGAAAACAAACCAGCTATTCTAATGAGTGATGTTGTTAAAAGTAAAGTATTAATGCCCAATAATATAGATGAAGCATATAGAATAGCGCAAGCCTTCTCCAGAAGTAATTTTATTCCACCTCAATATCAAGGTAAAGCTGACGAGGCATTTTCGGCTATAGTGTTAGGTATGGAAATAGGGTTGCCACCTATGCGCTCCTTGCAATCGATTGCTGTGGTGAATGGCAAACCTTGTGTTTATGGTGATGCTCAACTTGCACTGGTTAGAAGTTCGGGGAAATTAATAGATTTTAAAGAATCCTACAAAGGCAAAGCTTATGATGATGATTTTACGGCAATCTGTGAACTAAAGAGAGATGGAGATAGTGAATCCACTATAGAAGAATTTTCCGTGCAAGATGCTAAAAACGCTAAATTATGGGGAAAGTCCGGACCTTGGCAAACTCATCCAAAGAGAATGCTTAGATATAAATGTAGAGCTTTTGCATTAAGAGACAAGTTCCCTGATGTATTATTGGGTCTTACCCATTCAGTAGAAGAAATGCAAGGAGAAGAAAGCATAAAGGATGTCACTCCTAAAACAGAAAACACAATCAATCTTAGTAATATATTAACCAAAGAAGAGGAATAAATAATGAGTAAGAATAATGACTTACATAACGCAACTAAGAAATTTCTTTATTTTATAGATGTAAAAGAAGACAATTTGACTAAAGAAATAATAAATAAAATTTTCGAAACTTATTTAGAAGATCGCTCGATTTGGAAAGAGTTTGAGGGAGATATGCATATTATAATAAATGACCTAATTAAGATAAAAAAATGTGTACAATAAAACAACTCGAAAGAGAGATTGAAAAAGCAATCAAAGAAAAAAATAAAATCTCTCAAAAACTAGATTCTCTTTGGAAACAACTAATTCACAAACGACTAAAAAGAACAGGTTAAAATGCAAATTAAAATAGCAAATAAAAAACTAGAAGAAGAACAAATACCAGCAATTCTAAAAGAATATAATGGACTTGATCTTAAAAATATTTTAATACGATTAAATTCGGAATTTCCTAATTCTAGTATTAATCACGAGGTTTCTAAGCTGATTGGATTAATAGAAGATCAAAAAAACGAGTTGGAAATGTTTATAGAGAACATGAAATATGATTTAGAACATGAACAATTAGCAAATAATGAAGAGCTTTGGAGTGATGCAAAGGAGTTTTGTGTAACAATGTAAATGAAGGTTTCTTATGAGTAATTTAGATAGATTTAAGTTTAGATTTTGGCATGAGCAAGAAAAAGAAATGTTTTTCCAAGGGGATCAATATTTATTTTCCTTTTTAAGAAGGATTTGTACTAAATACAATGTCACTCACCCTAGTTATTTATCCTTTCAAATAGAAGAGAGATTAACCCAATGTACAGGTCTTAGGGATAAGAACGATAAACTTATTTATGAGGGGGACATTGTCCAAGATATAGATAAGAACATTTTTACTATAGAATACGGGGAAGCAGAAGCGGGCTTTTATCTATATTGCCAAAAAAGTTTTAGAACTTTTTACTTTACTAATAATAACAAAGACTATGGTGTAATAGGTAATATTTACGAAAATCCTGATTTATGAGAAGTAAAGTAAAAATGATAATATCACTACCCATTAAACCATTATCAATAAATGAATGTTGGCAAGGTCAAAGGTTCAAAACAAAGAAATATAAACAGTATGAAAAAGAGTTGTTATGTAGATTGCCAAAGGTAGAAGTTCCACCACCTCCGTATACTATCATATTTGAGTTTGGAATTAGCAAACTAACTGATTGGGATAATCCTATCAAAGCATTGCAGGATATAATGCAGAAGAAATATGGCTTTAATGATAGAGATATAAACAAAGCTGTGGTTAGGAAAACTATAGTAAAAAAAGGCAAAGAGTTTTTTAAGGTTGAATTAATGAATATAAAAGAGGAAAGAATATGAAATATTCTATAAAAATTTTGGAAGAAACAAAAAATAGATTAATAACAAGGTAATTAAAATGGGAGTTCTAATTCTAAACATAGGCAGAAAAACAGGGTGGGCAATTTATCACAAAGACAAAACCAAAAAAATAACAAGTGGTACTCATCAATATAGAACTTTTGAAGGCTTTTGCAGTTTTCTAAATGATTTATTATATAAAAAATGACAGCTCCAATATAAATAAACCAAAAAAGGAGGAGTATATATAATCTATTCATAGAATAGTTAATATGCTCCTTTAAATGGTCTCATTTCAGGTTGTTCATGTTGAATACATTTAGTTCCAAATAAGGATATACAAGGAATTGGGAATATACTAGTTTTTGTAATTATTGCATTACCTACATATAGGATAATTACTATAACTAAAGGCATAAAAGGATATTTCTTTAACCATCTAAACAATCTATTTGGTATCACTATATCACTTGCTTTTTTTATAAAGTACCAGATTGTAATTCTTTTTTTCATATCAATAACACCAATTTATTTTTTGTTTAGTGCCTCCATCGTATTCTACAGCTAGATTGTTAGTGAGTAGTAAATTGCTAATATAGCCATAATCTGTAAATATGCTACAAACTAAACGGAAATATTTTCCTCTTGTGCAATCCTGTAATTCCACTTTCTTAGAAGATGAAACTAAATTATTTACATATTCTTTTGCTTGCCTAGCCTTGGCCTTTTCGCATTGATCTTGCGTTCTTAATTCAGGAGCGTCTATACCCTTAATACGAATATCTATTTTTTTGCAAAATATATCATCATTACAAACCAAATTGAAAGTACAAGTGTCACCATCATAGCATTTTATATATTCAACATTTTTAAAATCTTGGGCTAATGAGTATAGAGGGATAAATATAAATATAAATAAGTATTTAATCATTTTTGACACCTTTTAAATCTTTAGCTCTTGAACCTGCACTAGAGCCGAAATAATAACTAACTACACCCGTTGCCATCGTTCCTAATGCTCCTAACATAATATTAAATATTGCCTCGTTTTGTGTAGGAACTGCATAAAACAACAAGAATCCTAATAGCCCAAAAAAACCAAACATAATAAAAAATCCTAAAATAGACGGAGTTTTATCTTTTAACTCCATTTCTCTTTTTCTTGCACTATCTCTATCTCCTGCATTTATTCTTTCAAGATCTACCCCTAACTTTTCCATTTCAATTTTAAAGTTAGTTTCTATCTCTTTTAATTTGTTTAGTTGTTCAGGGGTTGCATTACCTATGGCGTAAGATAGTTCCTCTTCTGTTGCACTATCTTTTCCTAGTAATTTTTGTGATATTTGTTTAACTGCCGTTCCTGCTAAAGGGCCACCAAGTGCGGTTGCTACGGTTGGAGCTACTACTGACAATGTTTTTTTCCAAAGTTTGTTCACTTTTTTTTTTATTAAATTATTATCATCTAAATTTAATATCTCTTTCACCTCAAATTTAGGACAATCCTTAGTTGTATGATACTTTGTTTTTGCAATTCTGTTAATGTCTCTATGTCCATATATATACAATTTATCATTGTATTGCAAGTTTATAGTTTTACATAACTCTTTTAAAGTTTTAAATTGTTTGTTGGAATAAACCCCATTTCCTAATAAACATATAGATATCGAGTGTTTATTCATACCGTATTGAGAGGCAGGTTGTATTTCTAAAGGCCTACATTCATGTATTTTTGCTTTATAATCTATAATGTATTGATAGCCTATATAACTCCATCCAAAGCACTTTTCCTCTCTAGTATTCCATACAACTTTATTATTCTTATTTCCTGTATGTAATTCCTCTATCTTTTTAACGTCATCTTCTATTACATTACTTGCCGAGCAATGAACAAAAATATATTTAATTTCTCTTTCTGGTTTATTAAATTTTATCATTTACTTAATTTATCTTTATATATTTCATGCACCAACTCTTCACTAAGTTGTGTTCTATCATCTATCACAACTAAGGAGTTATTAAGTAATCTAACGCTAGTTTGTAGCTCATTTACTGCATCTGATACTTTTTCTAATGTAGCATAAGAATTAAGTATAATAAAGCCAGCTAAAGATAAAATACATATAGAAAGGACTAAATATACAGGAGATGTAATAATTTTCAACATTTCATCTCTTGTGACTTTTCTTATGTGATATTCTTCAGTGTCATCAAAAACCATAATTTAAACCTCATTCAAGTTTTTTCATTTACTAATCTTAAATCCATGTAACAGCTATCTTTATCAAAATAAGCATAATACAGGTTAGCTAACTCTAAATCGCAATATGGAGTTTTGCAATTTGCTTTATGCCCTGTACTTTGCGTTAGTGTAACAGTACAACCGCCTAAACAAAAAGCTCCTTTGCCTAACTTAATTGATTGATCTTGTATTATATCTCTGAAAGGATGACTTTTAGGTAGTTCAGTGGTTTCAAAGGTCCCACATCTTCCACTTTCTAATATTTGATATTTTAAAGAGTTAGGCAATTTATAATTCTTCTTATCGTTGCCCTCTGTATACCAAATAATATATTGTTTTTCTTCATATTGATTTGTATACTCATTAATAAATCCTTTTGTTAATAATTCGATTTTTAATAAATAATCAGTATATGAGCTTTCGATATAAGCTATTTCATAGAATGACAAAAAGCAGTTTTCGTCTTCTGTTTGATTATTGCAATTCTTTAGTAAATTAACAACTTCACGCATAGAAGATTTAAAATGTTTATTTTCTACTAGTCTTTCTGTTTTTCTTTGATCAACTGTATTCTTAATAGATGTTAATTCATCTTTCGATTGAGTTTGTAATGTGTATAAATATACTAGAATAATAAGGATGATTATATGGGCAGTTATATTAAATAACTTAGGCTTACTTATTAATACAGCAAATACTTTTAATAGTCCTTCTAATACTCCTAACATCTATCATTCTTTGTATCTCTTACTATTAAATCTATAGCACATAAATCATTTAAAATAGATAAGTTAAATGATTGGCCGGGTGTGTATTCTGCGTTGTGGTCTATTATATCGCCGTGTTTCCACTCCGTTAAATGCCACATTAATTGTGTACAAAAGAAAGTACCTTTTTTTATCTTTTGATCTTCTGAAAGGTCATACCATGCGTTTAATGCTGCCTTTGTATTATATGGACATCCTATTAATTCATGTTCTATGTATTTAACGTACTTTTGATGCTCATATTTTGACATCTTAATAGGAATTATCTTTGCAGCCACTTTGCCCTTAAAATGCGGTCTAAAATAATCATATAAGTCCATATGATTAACGCCTCCATGTTTAGAAGTAGATTCTACTATTCTAGGATCTTGACCGAATTTATATATAACTGCATTATGGGCAAAGTTATTATCTCTTTCTCTAAAAAAAGATTTAAATTCTGAGAACTTTTCCCCGCTTTTTAAAAATGCAAGTATTAGTTTAATATCATACGCTAAAGCTATGATTTTTGCTACAATGTAATATTTTTTATAATACTCAACGTAAAGTTGAATTACGCAATAAGAATATTTATTGATTTGTTTAACTATATTTTCGTATTCTGCCTGTGTAGCTTGAGCTTGAGATTTGTAATTTTTCCTATTTTTCTTAAACATTTTGTTTCCTACAAATTACTTATAATTACAAAATCATACTATTATTTTTTAGATAGCCCTCTTTAAAGTCATAAGAATTAATTTCATCTATTGTATTTAAGGTTTTAATGTTATTCTTGTGATTTATATATGTTGTATAATTAGGTTTTATTATTGACATTATTTTTGTATATAAACCTTTCAATTGAGTTAAAGATAAATCAACAGAACCACCATTTACATAGGTAAAACTTGCATCTGCTTCTGCAATTATTCCTAAGTCTATTTGCATTTGTAAATCTAGAATTTGCTCACTAATTAAATTTCTTCCTCTTTCATTCATAGCAAAATGATGACTATCTCCGTTCTTCGTAATTTTCAATATTCTTACATCATCAGAATTATGATACGCTTCTAATTCTTCTATTTTGTCCTTCTTTAGCCCTTCAAGCGATGGTTCATAAGGTAAAACAGTATTGCCCATATTTCGCCATGCTTCTGCTAGAACATGATTAACAGGATACTCAGTAGGCTCATCATTGATAGTTACCATTGAACCTAATTTAGTATAATTTATTTTTGTTATATCACTAATATTCATCATTTTTTCCTAAAATGTTAATCTTGCATCTGCAACTATGTGTCCACCTATTATTGAATTTAAGGTACAACTTGCAGTATTACGATAATTAATTACACTATCTCCTGATCCCGCCACACCCATAGCAACATCTAACCCTCCACTATCTCTCCATGTTCCAACTGCTCCCGTAGTTCCATTATAAAAGGTAGCGGATGGTGTTGTTCTCATTTTTGTGGTAAAATGCCAATGCCCCTCAATACTTGCCGAAGCTGTAAAACCTCTTCCTGCTGGAGCATTTAATTGACCAGAGGTTGTGATTGTTCCCGGAGGATTAAATATATTATATGTTTTTCTCAAATATCTTTGACAATCAAGCAATTCTTTAGAAATTTTTCTATTTAAATATTTGGTTTTATTTAGCCCATTCTCTAACTTTATGTTAGTAACATAAATGTCTTTGTTAGTAATTGCTCCAGTGCTACAAATAATTTCTATTGCAACTCCATTGCTACAATCTCCCATATCTGCAATATTTAACTCTAATTCTGTATCTACTCCATCTTTACATGTAATCTCTTGACTAGTTTCTATTTCAGTAAGAGCGGTGAAAACATCTGAAGTGTTCGCTTTGGAAATTTTAATTGCAGCTGTAAAATCAGCACCTACATTATTATGTATTTTACAAGAAATAGTCGCAGAACTATTAATCAATGATTTAACATTCTGTGCTTCAATTGGTGTTATAGCGTGTAGTTTGTCACTACCACCTGTTAGAGTAACATTTTCAAACTTAAACCAAGATTCAGTATTAAAATCTTCTGCTGTAAATACACCACTAGTAATAGTACCTGTTGCCTTCGCAGCTACCATGTCTCCTTTTCCATAACCAAATGATGTGGTCAAAGTAAGATCACTTAATTGCCTAATAATACCATTGCCGTTAATCACATAATTAAAATTTGATGGTAATTGATCATTTGCAAAAATATTTGCAACATTTTTTACACTTAGAATATTAGAACCATCATCATTGATAAAGCTTCCTACACATCTCCAACTTTGGTATGGGTGATATTGACCACGTAATTTTGCATTAAAACTGTATGGTTTTTCATCACTAATAATATTTTGTCCATCTTGCGAAATATACATATAATATAAAGTATTTGAGGTTTCAGAAACCCCCGTATCTCTATCTGTAGTAATATTAAATTCTACTTTACTAGTTTTTTGTTCTAATGTATTACCATTAACTGATATAATATTGTTATTTCTTTTTGATTGTATTATTTCCGAAGTGAAAGGAGTAATGTTAAAATCGATAGAATTAATATCATTATATGAAAGATCAAAATCTAGTGATCTACTAGCAATACAATTAGCGCTATCAATTACTACTAATCCAATTAGAATTCTTTTTATAACTACAAAATTTGCCCCATCATATCTACGCCATTGCTTATTTTGCAAATCAAACCAATAATCACCAGTAGAAGGGCTAGAAGGTTGCACAAAATCATATACTGGAGAATTATAAGAAACGTCAAGGGTAGATCCATCATCCTCCAAAAATACCCATCCTAAAGACATCAAACTCAAAACATCATTGTTTGCTAGTGTTTCCCTAACTATTGGGTCACCATTAGAATCAAAGAAAAAGCCTCTTTTGATATTAGTTAATTTTGTTGTACTTTCGACATAAGCAAGCATAAATTCAGTGGAAGATTTTAAACATATATACTCCCCCACTTTGGCGGAAATATTAGCCCCCATAGTGTCCACTGCGATAAATGTGTCACCATCACCCAGATATTTTGTGTCTAATTGATCGGCAATAGTTGTATCATTTATTAAACATTCATTTGCTGCACCTGTGGAAGCGGTAGTTAATGAGCTGATTACACTATCCGTTGTTAAAACGGTAGTAACTCCATTAATAACACAAGTAAGATTAGTGGTAGCACCCTGTATAGTTGCACTATTGCTAGAACCAGAGGCACGCACAAAGTCAGGCAAATCGCTAGTACTTCGTGTTTTTCCTGACTTTATAATATTAGGTTCGGTAGTAAGCAAATTAAAGTCTATTAGCTTTCCATTAGAAATAAGACTATTAATATATGCTAATCCCCAAGGAAAAGTTGCACTTCCTAATTGTTGATTGGCTGCCATAGTACCACTTGCATCCCTTCCAGAAAATGTAGTTACCATTGCATTTTTTAACTCGTTTACATGTTCGGCTTGTATTTTCTGCCCTTCGGTCTTATCTGCTGATATATTCGTTTCTGCCATTATTCTATAAAAAAGATATATAAGTATTATTATCTTACACGGAGCTATTTATTTTGTCCAGATAGATAAATACAAGAGTTTAAGCAGATACATATATATTTTGCCCATATTTGGCTTGACCATATATTGATTCTAATTCTGGCCCACCTCCTAAAGCTCCTCCTGTTCCTCTCAATTTTAATGTAGTAGTAAAATTTTTAGGATCTTCAAATATGCCTATAATCTTAAATAGATCAATTGATCTAATAGGAAGAGTATTTGTAGTAATGGGATAATAATCTTCTCCATATTTTGATATTCCATATAAAGGAAAATAATCTTGCCCCTCTGCTGGTTTTAGTGCCGAAGTAATATCGATAGTAACTATATCTAACAATCTAATATCATTAGTATTTTCCGTTCTAACTTTTATTTCTAATTCTGCTCTTTGATTTTTAAAATCATCTAGTATTGCATTTCCTATAGGAATAAATTTTCCACTATCTGTAATAAAATCAAAATCTAATGATTTTTGTCTTATTCCTAATTTATTAATAGATATTAAATCCTCTGTAGCAGTACCATTTATTATCAAACTATTAAACATTCTATGAAGCCCATTATTGAACTTCTTTAATGAAATTATGTTTTCTCTACCGAAAACATCATTACCACCATAGAATTTATGTAATGGCCTTGTATCGTCCTCTTGCCTTGTGCTAACTATAATAGTATTAGTATTATCTATATACAGAATTGAACTACTTACTAACAATAAATTATTTAATGCCTCTTGCACTGTTTTATCATCAAACTTGAACCCATCATCAATAGTTAAATCTAATCCTACATTTATTTTATTTGCATCAAAAGATAATACAGAAGTAATATCTGTAATATTAAGAATATTTTTAATAGCTTGAGAAAATGTAATACCATTAGGAATTATGCCAGCGGGTACTTTTGTTTTTCTAAAAACTGAGGAAGAAGATAGAATTTTTAATTTAACTGTTCCCTTGTCGTAATCTTGCCTACTTGCTTCATCATTAATTATTCCCTCAAATGAAATAGATGCAGTGCCAGAAGTATTTATAAAATTTACTTTTACTTTTGCCAGATCTCTTCTATATGTGAATATAGATGCTGGGCTAGATTCATCATTAAATCTACCATCATAATTTAATAGTTTTAATGTGATGTCACTAAAAGTAAATATTCCAAACTCATAGTCTCCATTATCTATTTGACTTTTAATTTTTCCTATTCCCTTTTCACTTACAAATTCTGATATATCAATATCTTTTGTAATATCTATAGTATCACCATAAACATTTTTAGCTATTAAAGGTGTTATTAATACTTGATATTGTAATAAAGATTGCATTATTAAACTTCTGTATGTTGATTAATTTTTACAGTGCCACTAAATCCAGCAAGATAAATATTCTTATTCCATTTAGTATTTAATTTTGCAATTGCTTTTACATTATAAACATTTTTTAAGTTCCAATTTTCCTTAATTATAGAAAAATTATTACCAAATTTTCCACCACATAACCAAATTAAAAAACTTTCTGTACTTCTATGAATGTTTAATAATATGTCATAATCATTTTGTATAGGTGGATAATTTTTGAATTTTAAAGAACATTCAAAAGTTTCTAATCTATTTTGAGTGTTCATGTTGCCAGATAAAACTTTTTGTTTATTAATATTTTGATTTAATATTTCGGGATCTACATTTGGGAAACCTTGAAAAGTTCCTATTTCTTCCGTGACATATAATCTTTCTAGTGATTTTTCAGCATCCACAATTTGTGTTTTAGTAGCTGTTATATATATTTTGGTGGTAGTAACTGCATCAAATTCATAATAAGCGGTATCTTTTGAATATGTTGTTTCTGCTATTACAGATTGAGAGCCGTCTAAACCTATTACATTAGCAAAATCTGTTGGAGTTCCCGCCACATCATATTTAACAGTAAATTCCTTAAAATTCATGTCTATTAAAAACAATCTATCAATTTGAGATGCAATAAATTCTATTGTGATAGTTTCTGTTATAGTATCATTTGAACCTGCCGATGTCCAACGTACAAATTTATTACTTGTTAATATATTTTTGGCAGCTTCTGTGTTGGTGGAAGCAGTAGCGGTTGCATTTTTTACAAATAATGCTTTGCTTTTTTTAAAAAACTTTATTCCTCCAGTTATGCTCATACTATTCCTATTCCTAATTGTTCATTTTCTCTTTGTTGAGCAGTTATAAAGTCTGCCGCTTCATCTTCTATATTTATGTCAATATTAATAGGTTGTGGCTCTACTTCATCTTGAGCATCTTCTATTGTTTGCCCTACATTTTCAATATTTTCTTCATTTATTATAGTTGTAGTTTGTAATGCTGGTTTTAATATAGCTTGTTTTGCTAAGGTGTTAATCAACCCTCCATTATCTCTAATATCTCTTAGCTGTTTAAATGTATTGAATAGTTCTGGGGTGATATCTGCTGGTATAACAGATTCTCCTTTAGATAATAGAAAGGGTTGATTATCAACGCCCGGAGTTCCACGACTTACGAATGCTCCTGTATTTGCTTTTGTAGCCGCCACTGTTTGCTCTGCTCCGAAGGCAATTAATGCTGCTGCTGCTGCAATTCCTAATGATGGACCAACAAAAGGAATTCCTGCTAAAGCTGCATATGCGGCCATTGCTCCTTTTGCGGTATCTATTGCTATATTAGCAATCGCCGCCGCCTTTCCTATTGCTTTTAATTTGCTATTTTCACTTTCCTTTAATCTTGCTAATTGCCCAGTAGTTTGTCTGACCCCTTTTAATTTTTCATTATTAGCCGCTTTATCTGCTTTTGCAAATTTAGTGCCAAACTCTCGTTGCATTTTCAAGAAACGTTGATCTGTTTCTTGTTGTTTTTTTAGTTTTTCTAGTAGGAACTTATCAGTGATTTGTTTTTTTCCTTTTAATTGATCTTTTAATAGCTTGATTTCCTCTTTATTAAATTTTACTTGTTGATCTCTTTCTATTTTTCTTATTAAATCGTTGGCTTCTTGCTCTTTTTGTCTGTCCTCTTCTGCAACTTCTCCTAATAATTCCTTATGAGCTAATACGTTTTCTAGCTCTACCTCGTTTAATTCTAACTGTTTTTCAATTTGGGCTTCTCTTTCCGCTGTTAATCCTTCTGTTTTTAATTCTGCATTAAGTAACTCATTTTCCAGCTTAATTCTTTCTTCCTCTGCTAATAATTGATTCTTTTCTCGTAATGCTGTAATTTCCTCTTCGGTTGCTTCCTCCCTAATAGCCTTTAATACCTCCGCCTCTCTTCTTGCTTGCTCTATTTTTAATTCGGTTTCCCTTACTTTTACATTAATTTTCTCTTGACTCTTAGCTTTTTCTTGCTCTAAAGAGTCATCTTGAATAGTTGCTTGTGGGGCTTCTAATCCTTCTGCTGCTTCTTGTGTTGGCTTTTCTGCCATTACACGATTTAATTCCTGTAATTTACTAATTTCATTGTCAATTTGTAATAATCTCTCTGCCGCCTTTTCACTTACTTTTCCATCATTTGATAATACTTGTTCTGCAAGTTTTGCTTGTTCTTCTTGAAGTTGTATAATTCTATTTTTCCGTAGTTCTAAAGCAGTTGCAATTTTATCTGTGCCTTCTGCTCCAAATGCTTTTCTAACTGATAATGCCGCTGCCGCCACTGCACCTAATCCGGTTACTATTTTTCCAATAGGTCCACCAAGTGCCGTCCAAAATACACGAGCCGCATTGCTGGTTGTGATTAAACTAACTGCAAAAGCTTTAGTAGAAACAATCGCTTTTCCTATAGAGCCTATGAAACCTAGGACTATTTTATTGGTGAATAATAGTTGCACCCCTGTTGCTTTGATTCCATTTCTAAGGGCAATAAAAGCAAGCCCCGCAGTTCCTAATACTGTTGCTAGCCCTGTTACCGTTGCTATAAATATAGTTACATTTTTGATTATGCTTAGAGTTCTATCACTAGCTCCCTGTATTCTTTGTGCTAAACCTACTAATATATCAGAAACTTTTATTATTAGTGGGGCGAACTTAGCACCTAGGGTGACAAATACTGCTTGAATTGAACCACCTAACTTATTTAAAGCTCTATCCACTGTAGCATTTGATTCCGCAAGTGCATTGTTAAAGGTTTCTGTCAATTGTGCTTGATTCTGCAATTGAGATAATGTGTCAATAAAATCTTTATTTTGTTTACCAGTTAAAGCAAATGCCACTCCCATAGCCTCTACCGAACCAAAGAGCTTTTCTATAGATGATGTAGCAAATCCTTCGGCTGTTACTAATTCATTCAAGAAACTTGCTAACCCCTTAGAACGCAAAGCGGTTGTATTAAATTCTATTCCTAATCTAGCCGCCTCTTCTGTAGCTTCCTGTGTTGGTTTCGCTATATTAGCAAATACTTGGTTTAATCCTGTTAATGATTGTGATGTGCTTTTTCCTGCTAAAGTTACTGCCGAAGTTGCCGCCAAAACCTCATCTAATGATACACCAAAGGAACTAGCAGAAGATGCCGCTACTCCTAAACTTCCTGCTATTTCTGCAACGGTGGTTTTTCCATTCTTTTGTGCTAGGAAAAATTTTTGTGCCACTTCTTCCGCATTAGATGTTTCTAATCCAAAAGCATTAATAGATGTGGTTATAGCATCAACCGCTATAGCTACATCTGTGCCTCCTGCTGCTGCTAATTCGGTTGCAACTCGCAAACTGTTAATTGCCTCTTCTGCTGGTATTCCTGCCGAAACTAGATCAAATAATCCTTTATTTAATGTTTCAAAACTCTCACCGCTGCTTGCTCTTAAATTAAGGATACCCTTTTCTAAATCTTTAACACCCTTCTCTAAGGTTTTAGTAGTGAAACTTGATTTATCTAATAAGGTAATTACTTGAGTGAAATCTCTCTGAAAACCTCTAAAAGCTAATACAGTACCAGTAATAGAGGCGGATATAGCTGCAAATGCTATTCCTGAAGCTTTGCTTAACTTTCCTAAGTTTTTCTGCAATTTTTCTGTTTCAAGTTTAGCCTCATTAAGACGTTTCTTAAAATCAGAATTATTTGCATTAATATTTATGACTAGGTCGCGCTCTGCCATTTTTTAAAATCTTCTTGTGCTGCATTATTAAGCATAGTTTGTGCTTCTTTGCTTATTTCAAAATCCTCTGCAGAGGATTCAATAGGATTATCTTTTATTTTCCTACCATGCAAAGCAGCATTAAACTTTCTTTCTTCTATGTTACTAGCGTTAATTGCTTTTGTTAAGCTATATATTTGTTTTTCGGTAAGATTGCAGAATTGATCTATTGTAAGGTGATAGCGACTTGCTACTACATCATATAAAGAATACCAGCAGAAGTCATCAGAAAGATCGCCATTCCGAGTATTCGTAGAATTTTTTTTTTCCTATAAACTGGTACGCTTTCATTAATTACTTTCATTAATAATATTTGTAATTCTTGTACAGGAGCATTGTATTTATCTAACATTTTAGTAAAATCCTGAAATAAAGGAAAGTCTGTTTTATCTTCTATTAATAAATATATTCCCTTCATGCATGCAATAGGATCATTATTAGTAAGTCTATTTACAAAGTTTTCTAATCCATTTTGATTTTCTTTAGTAGCGAATTCTAAATAAATTACGTTTTGAAATGCTACAGTCCAATGACCTAACTTATATTGACGTGTTATAGTGCCTTTTTTATTTTGGAAAGCAAGAGTTCTTTGAGGGATTAAGAACTCTTGCAAGGTAGCTTTACTCATAATTAACAAGCACTGGAGGATTTGACTTGCTCTAGGGAATACAATCCTTCATTTCCTGTTAATACATCAATAGCTCTTTTTGCTTTAAATGTCAATTCCGCTTCTGAAAATGCTTTTTCGCTTAAAGTAAGTGGTAAGCCTGCTACTAATGCATTGTAAACATTAAGCTTGTACATAATACCATCGCTTTTTCTTTGTGTGTAAGCCATTAAACCAATATTTTTTGGTCTTGCTAGTGGGCTACCTATATTCACGATTTTAGATCCAGAATTAATTGGCTTAGACTCAAACACTGCGGTGTCTCCAATAGTCATACCTATAGTCCCACTACCTCCAGTTAATTCTATACCAAAATCTGGTATATCTGTAGTTCCCGCTGTAGTAATAGTTAATGGAGAAGAGTTAATTTTTTGACCAGTTTTAAAAGATTTATCAGTACCTTGTGCAAAATCTATATCTGATTGTGCATATATATCTACTGTGGTTGCACTTACTGCCTCTATCACGTAACTTCCATAAGGTACGTCTACTTCTGAACCAGATTTTACACCAACTGAAGCTATACCTGTTGTTGCATCAAATACGGATGCATTTAATACATTTCTTAGGGTGGTAACCGATCCCCCAGCTTCTGCCGCTGTTTCTGTAGGTTTAGTTCCTGTGGCAATTTCTATCAACGCACTAGGGAACTCTCTTAATAACATAGAACCCTCAAAAGTTCTTGCTCCTAATTCAGTGTCCCAAGCATCAAAACTAGAACCTCCATTTAATTCTATTATTTCTTGACTTAAACTTACTGAAAAACTACCAGCTACTTTGAAAGGCTCTACTGATAAAGGTTTTCCATCTGATAAACTATAAGGAGTTATACTATGAACGCCGAAAATTGAATCCTGTTTTGTCATTTTGCACCTACTATATTATTTTTTCTGTTTTTAAAGTTACTATATATTTTTCGGGGATATTTCTTTTAGATAAATCATCCCCTTTTTTTATTACCAATTTGTACTCATTTTGTACTATCACATGATCTTTCTTTGCTATTAAAGAAGGTGATTCTTGATTAGTGTTTTTTGTTGATTTAGTCATTTGTAAATCTTTTTTATTTCTTTTTAATTATGGACTTAGTTAATTTTTATGTCCAGTTTTTTTTAAGCCACTATAATTCTAATAATTATACCACCCATTTTAAATGGGGTTTGGTTAGTAATGTCTGTTAGATCTTCGGGAGCTATGCTTAATATTTCTGGACTGGTAGTATATCTGCTTATTTTATCTGCATTATCTGTTATCACTTCTTGTAATGCTCTGGTATATCTTAATATTTTTTTTCTTATATTAGATAAATCATTTTGTTGCTCTACTAATACATTATAGAAAATATTCCAAGTAGTAGCGAAATCTCCTCTTACTGATTGCACTTGTGATTCTGCTATACCATAGTGTATAAATAAACTTGCTGTTAATTCTTCTTGATAAAAATCTGAATAATAGTCTTTATTTGGTATTTGTTCTAATAAAGCATCTCCTTTCTCTGTGTTGATTTCTGTTATTTTAGCAGGAAGATTATTTTGTACTATTTCTAATATTTTTTCTTCTACTGTTTCTAAATCTATTTTACCCATGATTATATTGTATTTAATCGTTTTTCTATATGTGCATCATATGTTTTAATAATCTGCTCTATCATCTTTCTAGTCAAGAATAATGGTTTTCTAACTGGCATCTTTCTTGTTCCCTCGTCTAGAAACCTAGCATAGAATAATGACGTTCCTACCACTAGACTATCATCTGTAATATTTAAAATGCTATCTTTAGTATTTCCAACTATAGAGTCCCTTAGCCTACCATTAAAAACTAATATAGGGGCATTAGGTCTTAATCTTGATTTTGCTTTTTTATATCTATCAGAAAGAGGTGGATATTGCCCACTTCCCTTTAATATAAAATTAGCTTTTGAAAATTTCTTTATTATCCTTGCCGCTTCCCCCATGACAAAACGAGAAGTGCTTATTTTAGATACTTTGCTTAATAATTTTTGGAACTCTGCATCATTTTCTATTTCGTAAGATACTATAGCTACCATTGATCTACTTCTTTATCAAATACAGGAGTAATGCAATCATCTACTAAACTAGAACTCATACCAAAATCGCTAGACAACAATTCTGCATCTGGTAAAGTGATAACTTCATTTTTTAGATCTTGTAATTGCTTTCTAGCTTGTATTTCAAAGTCTTTTTTATTGTATTCCTGTTTTATAGTGGCTGGTTGATTGGAAAATTGTTTTAGATCAATAATAGAGGCTATTCTATGTGCTACAATAGCTATCTCTATTCTCTTTACTATTAACAATGATTTTGTGCCAGTTATAGGAGTAACATACTTATTACTTAGGCAAAGATTTATTTCTGCATCCGCCTCGTCTAAAAACTTTTGTACTCTTGTATCTGTAATGTCACTAGAACCATCAAAAGTTTTTTTTCTAAATTCACTTTGAATATCTGTTACTAGTGCATATGTCATTTATTTTACCAGAAAATAGGGCAAAGTATATTTGCCCTAATAACAAAGGGATTATTTATTTTTTTTTATTGCTTTTGTTTCTAGTAGTGCATTAAACCTCTTACCTTCGTATGGCTCGCCTACTTTGTATAACTTCCCATCTTCTTTGATGTTGGTTAAAGCAATATATTTAGCATTTTTTACAGCTTTAGCAGTAGTTTCACTATCACTTATAATAGATTTAGCTGATTCTTTAGCTGTTGCAACTATCTCCTTAGCTTCCTCTTCTGCTTTCTTTTTAATATCTTCACATTCTCTTTCTGCTTTTTCCTTTAGTGAAAAACTGTGTTTTTCTGCATCGGATTTAGAAGTTTCAGCTTCCTTATTTGCATCAGATATTATTTTTTTAGCATCAATTTCAGCATTAGCAACTATCTCCTTAGCTTTGGTTTCAGCCTCCTCTAGAGAAATTTTTACTAATTCCTGTTCCTCTGTAGATGTGTTTTTAATTTCTTCTGTCATGCTCACCTCTACGAAATAGCATTTTTAATTAAATATGCTGCATCAATATTAGCAATTAATTGTTGATACCAATCATCCACTAATATTTCTTTTGCATTAGGTGGGTTTTTAACATCGTTCTTAAAAACTCTTCTAGGTGTAGTTTTTTGTATCCTATAACCTACAGATATTTGATTTCTAGCCGCTGATTTAGGAGCAACTGCATATATAACATTCTTAGCCCAAATAGGCACTAGATTGTCTGCCTGTCCTTCAACTGCATTATTATACATTGCATCACCAATTAAAACCTGATCTACTTTTAAGGCTCTTGCTAGTTCTCCCATTTCTAAACCACCCGGTCTATTGTCCTTATATCCTAAAGAACCTAATATAGATGGATGAATTGATAAGAAATCAAAAACTTGCCCTGGCATAATAGCAAGATTTGGTTTTGCACCTGTTTTTGTTCTAATAGCTTCACGTGCTGTAATAGCATCCTCTAAAGGAGTAGAGTTAGCCAAATCATTATATTGATTTGTTCCAGAAAGAGTAACCTTATTAGAGGCCGAATATAAAGTGTCATCTCCTAAAGTGGTAGCTAATCCTAACTCTTTTCCTGTCCATTGTAAAGATGTTAAATGTTCTGTAGCATCTCTTTCCGCATCAAAAGGTTGTTCTACATTAGCATAATCTTCTTCTGTTACAATAGTTGAAAGCCCATGTTTGTCTAAAGAATATGTTTGAGTATTTCTATTATCAATTTTTACTTCCACATATTTACCAGTTCCAGAATGAATAAAATCATTTGCTCTTAAATGATCATTACCATAACCAGCCAATTTACCAGTAGTTTGCACTACATTAATCGGAGGTAATATTTTCTCTGAAATATATTCTATTGGAGCATATTTATTACTTACATTAGTAAGTAGTTTATCTACAATTGCTTTATTCTGTGTCATTTTCTTTACCTAATTATAATTATGCATGTATTCTTAATAAGATTGGCTGAACCTCTACCACATCATTAGCTACAGAGCTTTTCATAGTTCTTGCTATTGCTAAATCATTAGCTGTGGTTGCTGCTACCAATTTTCCATTTGCATCTGATTTTACAAAAGTTCCTGCTGCTATAGTCGCTGCTGAAACTCCTAATGCTCCACCTCCTAGAGTTGCAACTTCTGCCGCTTTTCCTAATTCTGGTAAATTCATTAAAAATCCTATAGCTGCATCTCCTGCTCCTGCTAATACTACATCTCCGTTTCCATCAAATTTAACTGCTAGATATTTATTACTAGATGAGCTTAAGTCTGCACCTGCTTTAAAATTTGAAATAGTTACTGATCTATTAAATATTGTCATTTTCTTTACCTATTCTAATTAATTATTCAATATTTCGCTTAAAGAAGAATTTTCTTTAAGCACCAAGCTATAGGCTTGTGCTAAACTTAATGATTTATTCTTACTTTGTAAATCATTAGCTAATTCTATCACTTTATTTTCTGCATCTTCCTTAGTTTCTATTTTTTGTTCTCCTGAATCCTTTTTATAAGAATCTGCACTCTTTTGATTTAAATTGATTTTTTTATCGCTAGCATTTTTGATAATACCATCTACATCGTTTTTGATATAAGCCTCTTTTTGTGCTGGTACTACTTTGCCCTCTGCTAGTAATTTAGTGAATTGCAACTCTTTTGTTTGCAAAGCTTTTGCATCTTGCAACTCTTTAACTTCCTTCTTTAATTGAGAAAGTTCTATTGCTTCTTGAGATAAGTTTTTATCTCCACCCTCTGCATTAATTTCTGGTGTTTCTGGAGGTGTCATCATAGATTTTAACTTTTCAATTAAAATTACTTTTTCCTCATCTGTAATATCATTTATCAATTTTAAGATTTCTTCCATATTAAACTCTTTTAATTCTGTTAATTCTATAGACTTCATGCCTCTAATAAATGGTATATTAGTTAATGCTGCACCTGTCAAGACGTTTTTAAATGTTTGATTTAACTCAGGATCATCTAATTCAAACGCAAGCTCTGCACTTGCAAAGGCATATTCTTTGTTAATTACTTTTTCTCTTCCTATAGGGGTTAATTCTATTTTCCCTATTAGAGTTGTTCCTGTGTCATCAATCTCTAATTCCTTAATCCATCCCGCCGCTTCTTTTCCTTTATCGTGGGAAAAGTTAAGTGGAATCATTGGTTTATTATCCTGATCTGTTAGACGGTGAATATTGTTGTAAAAATTTTCTTTTATTTCCACAAGCATTCCCTTTGTAATAGAAAAGTTGCCGTGACTACCACTTTTCACCTTAAGAACTTTTAATATTTCTAAGGTTGCAAGACCTTCTTCTGCGGTTAAATCTATTCTCTTAGGATGCGTTTTATATGATAAATTTTTACTCATCTAAACTAAATAACTTTTTTCTTTTAGAATAATTATTATTTCAAATATGTCCAGATAAAAATCAAAAGGTTTGGAAACCATCTTTTAAAGCAACCATGTTATAACGTCTTACTTTTGATTATCTTTTGTACTTGCTCCTCCGTTCCTGTAAAGGATAAGCCAAGAGGATTTATTTTAGGGTTGCCTTTTGCTCCCTTTACGTTGGCTACCACTATCGAATTACACGCATGGTGATATGGTGGGAGGTCGCTATTTATATATTGTTCCTTTGTAATAGTTCTTCCTGCCAACTCTTTACAAATTGCCGCTTCTGGTGAGGGATTAACTATAGTAAAACTTTCCATTTCGTCTAATATTTCCTTACTTTGAAACACATCATTTCTTGCATTATTAACCGCATTAGATACAAAATTGGCCGCTCCAATCTCTATAGATGGACCATTGATATATCTATCTGAACCCTCCTTCATTTGCTGGATTAATAACTCTGTAGAATCTGTGTTATCTACATTATTATTAAAAGCAAAATAGGTATTTTTTTCTAAATCCGATTCTTGAGTGTTTACAATCAAATCAACTTCTGTTTCAAGTCTTTTCCTTGTGTTAGGAGTAAGTTTTTTTAAATCCTTATCGTCTGCAAACTCTGCTTTAGGTAACTTTATTTCGCTCAACACCTGCTTGGTTGCCGTTGCGGATAGTTCTACTAAAAAATTAAATATATCTTTTTTATACTGCCTAGAATCTGGTATTGATTGATTGATCACCTCTTTTCTTCTATTCTGGGTTTTATTATTATTTAATATTTTTCTTGTGTTTTCTAATAACTTATCTCTGCGTTTAGTTAATTCTGTAACCATCAATTCATTAAGCTTTTCCTTTTGAAAGGTTATTAATTTACTGGCTTGGTTAGATTGCGCTAAATCTAATGTTTTTGACCTTTTTTCCCTATTGGTAAAATTGGTTTCTATTCCCTCATCCTCTATTATATTTTCCTCTCCTTCCTCTAAATCTGACTCTGGCAAATTAAATTTCTTTCTCAAATATTCTTTCATAGTGTCCGTAGCAGATACATAGCCAGATTGAGTGAGCATAGTTAAGTTTTCTACAAATTCTTTTCCCAACTTATCTGATATATTAGATACTCGCATTTTATGATAAACTTCTTGCTTACCGAAATTAAAATCTATTAAATCTTTGATAATTCCATTTAGTTTTTTTGCTATAATGTTTGCTGGAGTTTGCAAAGAAGAAAAGAATATATTTGATAAATTACTACTTAATGCATAAGAACCAGTCCCACCGCTATTAGTTCCTAATTCCATAAATCCAGCTAAAAAGGATTGTGACATTCCTAATCTTTCCGCCTGTATTACCTTTTCTACTTTTTCCGCATCAAATGATATAGAAAAGTTTTTTATATCCGTTCCATGCGGCACTACTATAGAACTTCTTTGATGTGTTGTGACTGCATTTAATATTTTCTGCAAAGTATCTCTTGCTTTACTTCCTGCGCTCTGTGCAGTAATACCAACTGGAACGCCTAAGCTTGATCTTTCTATTCCTATAGCTAATATTTTTAGAAAATTTTGCTTTCTCTTCCAATTACCATATATAGGACGCAATAAACTCCTTCCCTCATAATTAGAGCCCTCCCGATTAATTGACATTACCAGTAATTTATCGGCTTCTATTCTTACATCTCTAGACAAATCTCCGTCAACCATTTGCCTAATATGATTAATACTTCCATCATTATTTAATCTCCATTCTTCTATAGTTTTCTGACTGATAAAGGAAAACTTCTTAGGTACTATTGTATTGCTATGCTTTGTATGATGAATAAGTGGAGTATAAACTACTTCAAACACTGAATGTCCAAACTCATAAAATGTAAGGGCTTCTTGTATAAACTGTTCAAAATCTATATTATCAAATAAAGCAAATTCTAGGAACTCTTTTATTTCGTTAGATATTTCTGACTCATCAGGACTTTCTATTTCCCAAGTGGCATTGATTATAGGTGTTTTAATGAGAGTTAGTAACATATTGACTTGATCGCTTGATCTTCTCATTCTATCAGCAATCTTCGCCCACTGATTCCCCCTTATTTCTTGTAAATACTCTTCAAAAAAATCACCTCCAAAGATTTCCGTACCAGTGCTACTAGTAGCCTCGAAATTATCAATTCTTTCTTTCTCTTTTGGCGGGGTTTCTTGTAACTTTGTGATAAGATTTCTTACTGCGCGCATTGTAATATTATAATAAATTTATATTACAATATAAATTGTTTTTATAATTAGTCCAGTATTACCATTCTGAATCTTCGGCTATTGCATTGATATTGTCCTCTTCGTTATATTCTGGGTCTTCGTGTTTTTTGATATAATCAGAAAGAGCATAACGAATAGCATCTATGATATGATTATATTTATCTACAATAACGGGCAATATTTCTTTTGTATTTTTATCTACTTTGAAAGAATAATATTGAAATTCCTCTATTGCATGTACGCAACGAGGATGAATATAAATCTTGTTAAACCCCTTAATATATTCAATGCCATCTTCCACGCTTCCTTTCCATTTATCAGCTCCTACTATTTTAAATCCTTTTTCATCTGTCTTGGGGTCGTATTCTTGCGCTAAGTAAGATATAGTTTCAGGTCTTGCACAATCTGCCTTTATTGTCCACTTCCTCGCTTCTGGTACGTTATTAAATAACTGGCTTAATTCGTTCATATCTACCCCCACTCCGTAAGCCTCGTATTCTATATACAAACAATTATCTTTAATAAATAATCTTACTAATGTTGTGGGGTCTTTTGCAAATCCCCAATCTGCACCATAAAAGAATCTGGTATTATCTACATCCATTACATTTGGCGTATCAAATTCCTTCACCTCCCATTTTCCCTTGAATATCTGTGCATCATTGCGTTTTTTACAGTTCCCTAGCCAAACATGATCGTATCTTTCAGGGTTGTTTATTTTGTCGTCTTCTGCTTCTTCTCGTAAAGTATTAGGCAACCAAGGGTTTTCGTAATAATAGGTTTTTTTTACTATGCTGTTCTGTTTCTTTTTTGCTATGAATGTTTGATATGTATAATCCTTATTCTCGTCTGGGTTAAAACTAGCCCATATTTCAGATTTCTCTTTTCTGATTGTAGGTATTAATATATCCCATGAATTAGCAGAAGTTTTGGCAGCCTCCTCAATCCAACATATATCAATCCCCTCTAGTGATTTAATTTCTCTTATACTTCTTTCTAACCCTTTAAATATAAACTCACTTCCTAGATAATTAGTTATCCCTGTTTTAGTGACATCAAAATAATTTTGTAATTTATAATGCCAGATTAAATCTTCTAATAGTTTATGTACAGAATCAGCTATAGAGTTCTGATAATCTCTAGTGCATAATATTCTTTTTTTGCTATTTAATGACCGTATTATCGCCGCCCTTGCGAACGTATGAGATTTTAAGGCTCCTCTTCCCCCATATAGTATTTTATATCTTGCCTCTTGCGTGAGAATAAATAATAAATCCTCGTACATTTCTATATTGATCTGTGGGGAGTCTGGATTTATTAGCATTTTCCTAACGTTAAGAAATTGGTTGTTTTATTATATTTATTTACATCTCTCAAATACTCATCGCAAGAGCAATGTTATATTAAATTATATTTTTCTAAACCTAGAGTAATTAATATGACCATCCTTATTGACTGGATATAATGCTACTGACTAGTTTGTTCATTCTCCCTTTCCCAATGTATAGACTCGTAGTCATATATAAACGTAGTATTATTAAGCAAAACAAATTCTTTCCTTAGTCCATCTGTAGGCACAAAATGTCTAATACTCTTGGTAAAGTATGTAGACAGCATAACTTTTTCATTTATGCAAAAGGTGGCATTTTTTGTTACAACCATTTCTATTCTATATCCCTGTCTAGTAACTTCCTTTACATTTCTAAATATATTACTGTAGTCATCCATTTCTTTTTCCCTATAAAATCTGTTATCACTCATCTTTCTTACCTACTGGAATAATGTTAATAATAGGAGGAGCTAACGGCGTACCATCTGCCCCAGTTATCGCTTGTTCTGCTTTTCCCTCTGCCCTGTCTGTAAATTCTTTGAATGCTTGCACGTCTCCTAACATAAAGAATTTTTCCATTAGCCGGATACCCATCACTTGAGCAATGGTCTTTTCCATTACATCTATACCGTATTGTTTCTTGAGCATAGGAGCTAATTGTTTTACATCTTTTACCTTCATTTCTGATAGGGTTTTCAATGCTTCTGATATAGCTTTTTTCTTTCTTCTGGCTTCTCCGCTTGCCTTTCCCCCCTTCTCCCCCATCTTCCGAGCTTCTTCCGAGCTTCGGCTTGCCATTGGTATTAGGTTTTTATGCATCGTTCTTTACTAATAGTTTATTAATCAATCTCTGTGTATTTTCTGCTTGATTTTCTACCTATTTTTTAATTTAACATTTTCAACATAAAGCTCTAAACATCTTAATAATAATCCGCTAGGCTCACCCCTCCCATTTTCTACTTTACGGATATATACATCGCCATTTTCAGCTAAACCTAGTTCTTTTGCTAGTTGCCTTTGGGTTAGGTTTAAAGCTTTTCTTGTTTGTTTAAATTGTTGAGGGGTCATTATTCAGCTTCTATTATTTCTTTACCGTTTTTTATTAATGCTTTAATTAAAATATCGCAGGCATTGGCTAAATTTTCATCGTCTCTGTTTTCTGCCAAAATTTCTCTTAAATCTTCAAGTTCAAAAGAACCTTGTTCATAATTAAAAAATTCTAGCATATAATCAACGCAATCCTGTTCCTCTGGCTCTAAATCTGTATCCCAAATTATAAGGCGGCAATCAATTTTATCTTCAATCCAGCTTCTTTTTGTTGTTCTTGTAAAAAAATAAAGGAATTGGTAAGCTTCTTGCCAACTCTCAAAACTTTTAAAAAACTTGTCTAATTTTGTTTCATACATAAAAACCAATCCCAATTCCTCTTCAAGTTTCCAGAAATTAGGAAAAGTTTTTCTTTTAAGATGATATAATGCTTTTTCTTTGTAATTAGTCATTTCTCTCTTTTAATATTTCTTTTAATATCATAACCTTATCACCATCAGCCAAAGTATTTGGTGGGGTCATTTCGCCGCCATGAAAAGAATAAGCCTGACTATGTTTGTCAAAATATCTTTGCCAAGACTTAATCTCTTTTTTTATTTCTGAGGTCGTTTTCTTTGACCAAAACGACTTGTAATTTTCTTGTGAATTAAGCATTACAAATTTCAAATATTTTTTGTTTGCATTGTTTTTCAATTTTTTTAAAGTTTATTCTTTTTTCAGACTCAAACCAGTTGCTGGGCCTAAACAAATTCATTAATTCAGCTTTTTGCCTAGGCTGTAAACTACTAAAAATAATTCCTGAATTATCACACGCAAATAGTCCAACCTCAGCATCAATACTTTGGTAATAAAAATCTAATTCTTTTATTTTTTTTTTTAATTCTATTGATACTAACATATTTTCCTCTTATTAAATTAACAAAGTGAGCTTACCGCTCTTATCTACATTATAGAGCTAGAGTTTCTATTAGTCAACATATAATTACTTTTTAATTTTAGAAATAAATCCATCAACTTTATCTAAAGTTTTTATTCTATTTAGAAATTTATTTCCTTCCTTATATTATTTCATAATTCTTTAATTGAATCCACAATTTAGCTGCTGTCGTTGCGAAATTATCGGTTATATCTCTTAATTCCCAAATTAAAATTTTATCTTCTGTGTAAGGTTCATCACTTATCCATTTATATTCTATACATTCTTCCGTATAATCAAAATTAAGATTATATACCAAACCCCCTGAATTAAATGATTTTGGTAATTCTTTTAAAATTTGCTCTAATGTATAACAACTAATCAAATCTTGTATTTTGTATATTTCATAAAAAGGTAAATTATGATAATATTCTGGTTTGTCTCTCCAGTAGACAAATTCACTCTTTGAATCGTCAAAACCTAATTCCCTAAGTTTTTTACTTGTTTCCAAGTCTGTGCAAATACTTTTTAACATAGTTTTATCATTTTTTATTCATATTTATATATGAATTGATACACTGCATTTTCTTCTGAATCTCTTTTTGCATCATATATTATTTTCTCTTTATTATATATTTGAGCATTAGATTTTTTAGGATATACTATAGTTTTTAACTGTTCTATTTGGTCAATTACCAAGTTCTTAATTAACTCCTCTATTTCTATATAGTACCTATCTATATTCTTTCTAGGGTCATCAATAATAGAAAAATTATTTGTTGTAATATCGTAGGATTTACCTGATTTTATTAGGTTATATAATTCTATATATGACAAATATTTATTCTCATGTTTATACATAATATTGAATGTGGGATCTGATGCGTACCATTTGTTATTATAACAAAATTCAACGCTTGCATGTCCATTATAGGCAACTTCTGTTTTATCAAACATTTGCACCCTTCTTATAGGAATATTTAAGGATTTTAAACACAACATATATAATATTTGCATACCTCCACAAATATGATGATGTTTTTTAGTTTCTACACTATTTTTATATGCATTTAATATATCAAAAAAATTTACTATATCTGATCTATTACTTTTAATATTTTGGTATAAATGATTTCTTACAATTATTGCTTTTTCAAAATCGTTTTTGTTTTGTAAATTTAATTTTGTGATAAGAATTGTTTTTAATGCATTCAACTCTTTTGTTATTTGCTGCCTTCCTTTATAAGTTTTTAATCTTATTTGATTGTCCTTCTCTATACTAATAGTTATTAATTTATTTATTAGGGTTCTGAATGACCTTATAGCATATAATGAATATATTATGTGAAGAAATAAAGTTTTTATCATTACTCTATTCCTTTGTTAATGATGTTTAATAGATTAATAATTGCTTCTTTTGTGGAAGTTCCTTCATCGTCCTCATTTACATTCATTAATACTAGATATTCTCTTATCTCTTTTAGTACATTCTCTAATTGTTTAATTCTATATTGCAGTTGTTCTTTTGTTGGTTCTTTGTACATAATTTTCCCTTTTTTATGTTAATGCTCGTCTTTCCGAGCTGTCAGGATGCCTTTCATTGTGTACCCAAACATTTCTTAGGTTTTTGTGTAGATTCCGTCTGCGAACAAACTACTTACAACTAGTTTAGGACTAAAACCAAAGAGCATGTAACATCTCTCAATTTCACTATATAGCTGATTATTCTCAATGTCAAATCAATTGTTTAACAATTGCAATTTAATTTGTCTTGCTATGTGAGCTATACAAACAGGGGGTACGGACATACCTATTAAATACATGGGGTTTATATCCAGAAAATCATAATCTAAAGGAAACGTGCCTATTAAACAAAGTTCTTTCTTGTTCAATACTCTAGGTATCTTTGGATGAAATAAACCGTTGCTAGCGTTAATTGTGTTGCATGGTTCATTATATTTTATTTTTCTTATAGAGTTGAACTTTCCTACTGGCTCACCTTCTTTTGCTTGCTTCCAATATTTTAGATATGTTTCTGTTGTTTCGCTAATATCTTGATCTTGATTATCTGATACTCTGCTGAATGGGATAGTGGGATAGTTAAAGCTTAACTTTAACTTAGGCAATCTTAAATCTTTTCTTTTACATATAAAAAACACTCTTTCTCTCTTTTGTGGCACTCCCATAGATGCGGCATTAAGGGAAAATAATTGTACATCATAACCTATTTCATTTAATCTTTTTACTACTCTCTTTACGTAAGGAATGGCACTTGTCATCAACATCCCTTTTACATTCTCTGCTATTGCTACTTTTGGTTGCAATTTTTCTACTAAGTTTATCCAATCAAAAAATAAATCACTTAATACTTGTTTTGCTTGCCCCTCCTTAAATCTCTTTTCTTTCTTGTACCCCTTTTCTCTTTGCCCCGCTTGACTGAAAGTACTACAAGGTGGGCTTCCATCCAATATATCTAAATTATATAGTTCTTTTGGCAATTCTTTACTCAATAACTCTCCGATAGGGCATAAAAAATAATACTTAGGTTTATGATTATGTTTATAAACCTTTGCCATTTTGGGATCTATGTCGTTTGCTCCTATGACTTGATAACCAGCTAGTTTATAACCCATGGTTGAACCTCCTCCACATGCAAAAGTAGAGAATACTTTTAACGGTGTCGATTCCGATACGTTTAAATCTTTTAAGTTCCATTTATAGGGAAACATTCTGCTTATATTTTGATATATTCTTTTTTGAACTGCTTTTCTGTTACTGAAAACATTATACTAGGATTATGAAAACTTTTAGGAAGCTTTCTATTCATAGGAGCCATCATAATATGCCATTTCTCCTTTGAGTCTTGATCTATAATTAAATCGTAGCATTCATTTGTAGATATTTTTTTTGCTTTCATAATTTTAACATTTTTTTCTTACTTCTAAGTATTTTATTAATCTATTTCTCTCTTTCTCATCAATATATTTTGTGATTTTTTAACAACCTCATCAAAAAGCCCTCGTACGTTTCCCCTTCCTCTTTCAAAGTGTTAAACAATTCTATCACCTCTAAATATTCATCACTCGTGAATTTTAGTGTTATTTCGGTTTTATCTTCTAAAGAATCAACATCAACCTCTTTATTTTTTGACTCTGCATCATAAGAGCCTACTAAATCAAACTTCTTAAAACCCCAATCTATCAGTTTTTTATTATCAAAAGTATTAGCCAGCATGTCTTGGTCCCATTCTCCAAAGGATAAATTATCTACTACCAAGAATCTTTGCTTTTCTTCTTCTGTTAGATCCGAAACATCAATTGTCCAATTGCTAGGAATTTCTGTATATCCTAACTTCTCTAATGCTCTTAATCTCATGTTTCCTCCTAATACTCGTCCATGCGAATCTATCGCCATAGGTCGCTTTTCCATCATCTTTGGAAATTCTTTTATACTATTGCACAATTTATCAAAATCCTTATCTGTGATAGTTCTTGGATTATCTGGGTTTGGTATTAAATCTGTTAATTTTATTTTAGTCATTGTTCTTACCTTTTTAGATATTTGTTATATTAGAGCCTTTATAAGCATAAACTAGAGAGCCTTCATGAGCATAAACTTCTGAGCCTTCTTTAGTATAATATAAATCTGCTTTAAGCTTTGTATAACCATGGAAATCCTTTTCATAATTTAGGGGGAATAAGTATGTTATTACCATTTTCCCTATCTCATTTATAACTTTCCTTTAATTATTTATAGCCCTAATATAATAGATAATAATCTATATGCAATGTTTTTTTAATGGATGAACAATTATATTGACATTACAAATCAATTGTTTTAATAATATAATTATATTAATTGCTTACGAAATTTATGACTAAAAAAAACACAATTTTGTTTCAGATGGAAATTTCAAAAGAAACAAGCGATGCATTAAATAAAATAGTAAATCAATTTCCTACTAAAGTTTCCAGACGTTTTGTAGCTGACTTTTTATTAAAAGATGCTATAAAAAGGAACAAAATTATATCAATAACAAACAAAGGTAAAAATGAAAAAATCAGTTAAGTATCATCCTATAGACATTTATGTAGGGAAAAAGTTAAGATTTAAAAGAATGATGGTAGGTTTTTCTCAAGCAGAATTAGCAAAAAGAGTTGATTTGACTTTTCAACAAATTCAAAAATACGAAAAAGGAGAAAATCGTATAAGTGCTAGTAAGTTATATGAAATAGCACAAGCATTAAACTGTCAAGTTAGTTATTTTTTTGAGGGATACAATAAGAAGCCCGTTGTAGAAACTTCTTTTTTTCAAGATATTCCTGTTAGTTATAAGATAAATTTTAATTCTAACTATTAACTAAATCCCTTTCTTAGATTGTCTTCATATTCATTTAACCATTTATAAACTATTAATATTTCTTTAGTCATAGGGAGTTGATGAAATGAGGATCTTTCATATTCTATATATTCTTTATCAGCACACTTCTCTTTACTAAATACAGCTATTGGTTGTCCATTAGTAATTTGAATTCTTACAAATTTAATTTCATTCATTTTCCTTTTGTAGTATATATTTATCTCCATACATATCTTTCTCCGTTGCTAACTCGCTTCTATGTATAGTTCTTAAATAAGCATCGTTCTCCTCTATGTCTAATTCCACAAGGATTAATATTCTTGAGAAATCAGCAGATACAAAGAAATCACAAGTTACATATTCTTTCTTATGAATGTCATATAATTTATATCTCATCACTTATTCCTTTTAATATTGAATATGATATATCTAATTGTTTTCTTATTTTATATAATTCTTCGTAGTAACTTTCGTTATTATTTGTCTCCTTACAACTTATTATTGCTACAAAAAATACCATAATTATTATATTTCTCATTTTTTGCCTTTGAAATAATTAGTATATCCTATTTCCCATCTTACCTTGTAATTTATTTCTCCATTTTCTTTCTCGTATTCCTCCAATTGTTTTTTTTCTATATTGTTTAAGTGATGTTCTCCAAATGATTTCGTTTTTGCTCTCATATGCATTTTTCTATATAATTTTTCTTCCTCCATTAATTCATAATCATAATTATTTACAATCTCTCTTATGTGAGCAGGAGTAGGAAACTTCTTATTTATTTTTAGATATTGTTTCATTGCTCTATTAATCCTTATACCTGATAAGTCCTGCAAACATTCAAAAAATATTGAGTAATATTGATTATACTCTTCTTGCTTTTTACCATATAATTCTAATACTTTCCAGCATACCATAAAATTAATTGCAAATTCTTCTTGATCCTTTGCACTTTCAACTAGTGTTGTATTCTCTCTCTCTAATCTTTTTAATAATGTCGGCGGTTTGTTGATTAATTGATTCTGATTGCATAGTTTTTCCTTCATTTTTTCTACCTTCTGATAATATTACTGTTTTGTTAATAGTTTGATATTCTTTCCATAATTCATTACGCAGAAATCCTATTGCTTGTTTTGTAAAACTAGCATTATTTACACATTGTTTTAGATAGTTTTGAAGCCCTATGTTTATTTCTTGAATTATATTAGGATTTTTTTTGTAAGAATTTTTTATAATTGATGTGTATTTTTTTAATGCTGATGATTTAGACCCTTTATCTACAAATTTATCTTTTACTTTTACTGGAATGTAGTTTTCCCAGAAATTATCAAATTCTTTTTCCGGACATATATCTTTTAATACACTATCACTAACACTAACACTATCACTAACACTAACACTATCGGCTTTTTTGGGTTTATCTGGGTTTCCAGATAACCCAGTGGCTTTTTTGGATTTATCTGGGTTCTTAGGCCTTCCCCCTTTTAACCCATTCAATTTATTACGATTTACTATATTATTATATTTCTCATTATCTCTTTTAAATTGATTGATAAAAGGAGTAAGTGCCATATCCAAACCGAAATCTAAATCTGGTATTTCTCCTGTACATTGATAATAATAAATTGCTTTTATCAACAACCCTGCTTGGCCTTCGGTCATTCTATCTAAAATCTGCAAACTATCTAAATGCAATACAAAACTCTTTTTCATATTACCCTCTATTAAGTAATAATAATCTTGTTTTTCTTGTTTCTATTTCCGCTACCTTTGGTTTTAATACCTGCTGCCTTCAAATAAGATATTAATGTGTTATTACTAATTCCTAATTTTCTACACACCTCCTTGTTAGGAAGAGAGTAATATAAATCGGCAAGTTCTGTTTTAGATATTTCTATTATAGGTTTCATTTTATTTTTCCTTTTCTTAATTATTATAGTTGACACTATCAATCTATAGCTGTAACATTCAATTTGTCAATAATTATTTAAAGGTAGAAAAAATGAAGGGAAAAATATTAATAGCATCAATGATTGTTTTATTTATCAGTGTTTTTGCATCTCAAATAGATAACATAAAACAAAGATATAATGAACAGCTAGAAATTGATAGAGCTAGAATATCAATTTATAGTAAAAATTACAGTTATTAATTGATTATAAGGTAAAAAGAAATGGAAGAAAGAATAGGGATATACGAAAATTTACCAGAGCAAGATTATCATTCTGATTCTGCGCTAGGTTCTACAGATTTAAAAATATTAAGTAGAAGCGTACAAGAATTTAGATATAAAAAAGATAACCCAGAAGAAGCAACAAAAGAATCTTTGAAGATAGGAAAAATATTTCATGCCTTAGTAAGCGATGGAATAGAAGAGGTTTATAAAAATTATGTTATTCTTCCAGGCAAAGAAGAAATGAAAATAGGGTCATCATTTTATGAAAAGATCAAGAACTCTGCGGATTTTGAAGAAAACTTTCAACTACCTAAATCTAAAAACGCCACACAGTTTAAATACATAGGTAATAAAGAAACTATAAAGGAAAGTGATTTTGAAGAAATAAACCTATTGTATGAGAAATTAAAAGCAAATCATGCAGCG
>JAAOEI010000105.1_pt1 | contig 32546 bp, 47 predicted proteins | sample 7059261 | NCBI WGS metagenome assembly JAAOEI01 (sample SAMN14008812, study PRJNA610033) | viral metagenome | isolation source: viral particles filtered from seawater | place: China: Hangzhou Bay, Yangshan Deep Water Harbour | collected 2017-10-31 | reverse complement strand
CATCAACAAGCTCAACCTGATGTTCGGCATCGCGCCGAAGGGCGTGAAGCGCGGCGAGGACGGCTACTACATTCCGCCGACGCGTCCCACCGGCCACGGGCAGGGCGGCACCATCCCCACGGAAGGACTGCCGGCGCCTCTTCCCAACCGCGAGCCGTGGATGGCGCTGCCTGTCTGGGCGAGCATTCCAGACCCCGTGGGCCTCGCCAACAAGAACCGCCGCAGCATGGAGGCCACCTACGACCGCATCGGGCGTGCCGTGCAGGCATACCAGGCGAGTCGCTTGGAGGATGACCTCACCAAGACGCAGCGCGAGTCCCGTTTCGAGTTGGCTCGCCGCGGCCAGTTGGGCGGCTCGGTGGACGTCGACGTGAATCGCGACATCCGGCGGCTCAACGACGACCGGCTACTCGAGATCGCGAACCTCGCGCAGACCGCGGTCACCGACGCCCGCAACAACGACACCGAGGCTCGGCTGTCCGCCATTCGCGACATCAACGCCGACGTGGATGCCAGCAGCGCGATTCAGGGTGCTCTGAACCAGCGGACGATCAGCGCCAACCAGGCCATCGACTACGGCAAGGGACAACTGTTGGGCGACGCCTTCGCCAACCTGGCCTACCTGTACGGCAGGGGTCGCGACGCGACGCAGGTCGAGCGCGCTAGGCGCACTGGCGGCTTTGGTCCGTCTAGTGGAGTTCCAATCAATGGGCAGAGCGTTGGCACTGTCACCAGAGGCTAACCCATGAGCATTTCAGCAGCCGTCGCCATTCCCGCCCTGATCGCCGCCGCTTCGACGGGCGCCGGCATGTACATGCAGAACCGCGCCATGAACAAGGCGCGCGAACGGCAGCAGCGCGAGCGCGAGTATGCGATGCGGGTGAACCGCGACGCCTCGGGCAAGAACATGCTGACGACCGTGCAGACGGCGCAGCAGAACACCGGGGCGAACCGCGTCAAGGACTACGCCGAGGCGGGCCAAGAAAACACCGAGCAGCTGAAGGACTACCTGAACCTCGCTCGCCCCGATTCCATTGGCTCGGGTTACGGCGGCAAGGTCAGCGGCGACTTCACGCGCGGCACGGCGAACTCGGAAAAGGGCAGCATGCTCCGCGCCAACCGACTGGCGGGACTCTTCGGCCGCATGAACGCCGCGCAGGACTTGTACCGGACGAACGCCGAGCGCATGGCTGAGGCCGCCATCGAGAAGGACATCACCAGCGCCGAGGCGCGCGACAAGCTGCGCACGTCCGACCTTGCCATCCAGAGCATCCAGCCCTCCGGCACGTCGATGATGCTGGGCGAACTGCTGAAGTTCGGCGGCGCTATCGCGGGCAGCCAAATAGGTGCGGGCGGTGTCACTGCGGGAACCAACGCAGCCGGCGCCCCCCTGACCATGCCGGCTTCGAACGGACTGGATTTCACTGGATCTCCGCTCGGTAGTCTGAAGCCCGTTCGCTTGTCGGGACTGACCAACTTCCGAGGGTTTGGTGCATGAGCGGTTACCTGAAATGGCAGGGCGCGCGCCCGGGCACCATGCTGGCCCTGCAACAGTTTGCCGGCGGCGGGAAAGACGCCTACAACGACGAGATCGACCGCCTGACCAAGCGCGAGGCGCTGCGCTATCAGATGGGGTCGGATGCAGCCAACGCGCGGAAACTCGGCGCCGAGGCGGCGCAGAAGGAATTGCTGAACACGCAGGCCGGCAAGGTGCTGGCCGAGATTGCCGCCCGAGCGCAGGCAGGCGGCCTGCCGCAGGGCGTCAGCCCCGAAGTCCTGAGCTATGGCTTCCTGAACACCACCAGCGCCGACGACACCATGAAGGCGCTGGGCGGCGTGCGGAATGCCGGCTATCAGGACGAAGCGGCCACTGCGGCCCGCGGCGGCGACATTGCCACACTGAACAGCCTGAATGCGTTGATCACGGGCGACCAGCGCAAGCCGTTCGCCCTCAGCGAAACCGGGCTTTTGAACCAGGACACGGGAGGCGTGCAGTACACGTCGGGTCACACCGCGCTAGCCGCTGAGCGACAGGCGGGCGCGAGAGAGCACGATGCCAAGGCGGCGGCAGCCGGCCTTATGGAAGTCTCGCCGGGGGCTTCGGTGTACAGCGTGCGCGGCATTGCAGCGGCCCCGAATGGCGCGCCGATGGTGACTGCACCGGCAGCGCCGAGAAGCAACAAGCCGCCCTCCGGTTACGAGCCCGACCCCGAGAATCCCGGCAGGCTGCGTGCCATTCCGGGCGGCCCCGGCGACCAGATGACCAAGCCGCTGACGGAAGGCCAGAGCAAGGCCGTCATGTTCACGACGCGCATGGCCGCGATGGACGACCAGTTGAACGCCAGCACCTACGACCCGACCGGCAAGGGCGCGGCTTTCGACCGATGGGCCACGAGCGACGGCTGGACCTCAGGTATGCTGACCAACTGGATGGCCTCCGATGGCGGTCAGACCTACATCAATCAGGGCAAGAACTTCGTGGCGGCCACGCTGCGCAAGGAATCTGGCGCGACCATTACCGAGGAGGAGTGGAAGCAGGGCCAGAATCTTTACATCCCGATGCCGGGCGACAGCAAAGACGTTGTCGAGCAGAAGGCATACAACCGCCAGCTTGCCATCGAGGGCATGAAGGCCGAGGCGGGCGACGCCATGGGGCGCGTGAAAGTCCCGATGCCGCCCAATGCGCAGGCCGAGGCGCAACCCGCCGCAAGTGCTGGACCGAAGCCGGGGGCGATTGAGGACGGGCACCGGTTCAAGGGTGGCGACCCCGCAGATCCGAAGAACTGGGAGCCGGTCAGCGCCCCCGGCAACCCGTGGATGGCGCGATGAGCGGTCCGTGGGAGAAGTACGCGCAGCCGGCCGGGCCTTGGTCGAAGTACGCGCAGCCCGCGGAGCCGGCAGACCCCGGCCTCATGTCGGGCGAGGGCGCTCTATCCCTCGCCCAGTCCGCCACGCGCGGCGCGACCTTCGGCCTGTCCGACCGGGCTGGCGCGCTGGCGTCCAGCTTGTTCGGCGGGCTTCAAAGCGCAGGCGAGTACGGCGACTTCGGCGGCACCTACAGTGAGAATCTGACGGCGTCGCAGGAAAAGCGCGACCAGTTCGCCGACGCGCATCCTGTCGCGGACATCGTGGCCAACCTCGCGGGCGGCATAGCGACGGGCCTGCCGATTGCGAAGGTCGCACAAGCCCTGCCGTGGGTGCAGAAGGTCTACCAGTCCACCGACAAGCTCGGCCGCGCAGCCAAGGCGGCGAAGTACGGCATCACCGGCCTCGCCGCAGGCACCGCAGCCGGCGCCGGCAACGCGCGCGAGGGCGAGGTGCTGGAAGGGGCGGCGAAAGGGGGCGCGACCGGCGCGCTGCTGGGCGCTGCGGTGCCGCCTGTACTATCGGGCATTGGCCGCGTTACCAACTTCGCCGTGGGCACGCCTGCGCGCGCCATCGTGAACGCTGCGCGGTCGCCCGAGGCCAAGGGCGTGCGCCGGCTGGCTAAGGCGCTGGGCCGCGACGAAATGACGCCTACGCAGTTGGAGGCTCGCCTGGCCGAACTCGGCCCGAATGCCACCATCGCCGACGCGGCCGGCAAGAACGTGCTGGCCGAGGCCGACCGGGCAACCGTCATGCCTGGCATGGCCAAGAACGCCGGCCTGCAGATGCTGGAAGAGCGCGCCAAGGGTGCAGGGCCGCGCACCGTGGCGTCGCTCAATGACGCGCTCGGCGTGCAGTCGACCAACGTGGACGACCTGGTGCAGGGCCTGCACGAGAACATGCGCAACGTCGCCAAGACGCATGACGTCGATCGCATCCTGAACACCGGGGCGGCCGACATGACGGGCGACCTCGAGAAGCTCATGGACGCCCCGATGATGAAGAAAGCCCTCGGCCGGGCGTACAGCATCATCGGCGACGACATCGCCCTCGGCCGGGCAGACCGCAAAACGCTCACGTATTTCGACGTGGGGCCGGATGGCAAGGTGTCCGGCTTCAAGGAGGTCCCGACGCTCCGCGCGCTGGACTACGTGAAGCGCGGCCTCGACAGCATCATCAACGACGGCACCGACGCGGTGACCGGCAAGATGACCAGCCAGGCCGAGCGCGCCTATGCGCTGAAGCGTGGCCTGCTCAAGAACGTCGACAACATCAACCCCGATTACAAGGCGTACCGGGTGGCCTACGCCGACGAGAAGGCCGGCGAGTCGGCCCTCACCATGGGCCGCGCCTTCATGGGCGACGACTCCGAGGCGGTGGCGCGTCGCCTGGCCGACATGACCCCGGCCGAGCGCAAGTACTTCCAGGCCGGTGCTGCTCGAGCGGTGTACGACAAGATCATGGCCGCCCCCGACACCGGCATGGCCTATTCGGTGTTCCTGAAGCGCCCGCTGATGCGAGAGAAGCTGCAGGCGGCGTTCGGTGGCGATACGCCACAGTTCCAGCGCTTCATGAAGGGCCTGGAGTCCGAGGCCCGCATGGGTGAGACGCACGCCACGCTGGGCAAGAACTCGCTCACCGCGGCGCGCGCCGCCGTGGCGCAGGATGCCGGAACACCAATCGCTGGTGGCGGGGAACTGTTCAGTTGGAAGGGGGCTGCCAAGGCGGGCCTCGACTACCTGCAGCGCCCGGGCGAAGAAGAAAGCGCGCAGCTACTGCAGACGCTTCTCACTGCCGACCGCGGCGAGCAGTCCGCCACGCTTCGGGCCCTGCGCGAACTCGACGCCCGCATGGCGCGGCCCATCGTGCCGGAGTCGGCTCGGGTGGGCGGTATTGCGTTGCCGGTGAAGGGCGGGGCGAATTACCTGCTCACGCAGCAGGCAGGTGGCCGGGCTAGGTGAGATCCAGCCAGTGACCGAATTTCAGCCGGTGGCAGACCTGGAAGATGACGACCACGAACAGGCCGCCATAAACAAAATCCATGCCCATGTGGCGGATGAGCAGAATCATTCCGCCCACCACGGCAAGCGTTACGACCAGCTTGAGCAAGGCGACTAGCCAGGACATAGGGCAAGCATAGATGACTCAGCCGACACCGTACAACCGGACGCACGCGTTCACCGACACCGACCTCGAGACCGAACTCGACGACATCGAGGTCACTCTGGACGGCGTCCTGTCCAACCTTGAGTTGATCCAGCGGGACGACGGCCAACTGCGGGACGAGACGGTTGAGCCGCACACCCTGTCCAGCCGCACGCTGGCCTTGATCGCGGCGGCCTACAACCCGACCGGGGCCTGGCTGACGTCCACAGCCTACGCCGTGCGGGACTCGGTGACGAACGGCGGCAGCTTCTACATCTGCGCCGTGGCGCACACTTCGGGGACGTTCGCGACCGACTTGGCGGCCGGCAAGTGGATGCTGGTGGGTAACTCGGCGGCTGTCAGCAGCGTCCACGGGCGCATCGGAGCCGTCGTGGCGGCTTCTGGCGACTACGCGGCGACCGAGGTGGACAACGACTCGGGCGTGGCCGGGGCGACCGTAGCGGCGGCGCTGGACACCCTGAACAGCGGCAAGCAGGCTCTCGACGCCACCCTGACGGCCTTCGCCGGCCTCGCGGGCGTGGCGGACGCCGTGCCGTACTTCACGGCGGCCGACGTGCTGGCCCTCATGACCGTGACAAGCCAGGCGCGGGCGCTGCTGGACGACACGACCTACCTCGCCATGCGGGCCACGATGGGCGTGCCGAAGCTCATCAGCCACAACACGCTCTGCCCGCACCGGAATCTGGCCGGCCTGACGAACAGCGTCACGTCGGCGACCTTCACCGCCGACATGCTTGTCCTCGAGGACACGTCGGGCAATCAACTTGCCATCTCGTCGTTCTCGAAAACCGTCGCCATCACCACGTCGGGCCTCGGCGGGCGCGACACGGGCGCGGAGGCGGCCAACACCTGGTATCACGTCTGGGCCATCGCTAAGGCGGACGGCACGCAGGGAATCGTCCTGTCGACCTCCACCACGGTCGGCGGCATCACGTTCCCCAGCGGGTACATCTACGCCGGCTACATCGGCGCCATCCTGAACAACTCGGCTTCGGACTTCCAACTGTTCCGGCAGATGGGCGACGAGGTGACGATTTCCCAAAGCCAGGAAATCACCACGGGCACCTCAACGGTCGAGGCCACGGTCAACCTTGCCAGTTGCGTGCCGACGACCGCCCGCCGCGTCAAGGGCCACGCCCGCGTGCAGGACTCCGGCTCAGGTGTCGGGCAGCTAACGCTGCGCACGGTGTCGGGCTCAACCATCGGCACCATCCTGATCAACAGCCAGGGCGGCACGACCTCGCCGGCTGGCGGCTACTTCGATCTGACGATGTACACCGCCCAGACCATCTACTACCTCGTCGGCACCAACGACGAGGCGAATCTGTTCGTCACGGGGTTCAAGTTCTGATGACCACCGACTACACGCCTTCAGCCGACTTCAGCATGGCAGAGGCCAGCAGCGCGGCCGGCCGCTCGACCGTCAACACGTCCTCGCTGGACGCCGAACTAGCCGCCATCTCGACCAGCATCAACGAGGCCAACGACGCCTTGGACGACGTGCGGCGCTCGGACGGCGAACTGCAGGACGCCATCGTGAAGCCCCACAGCCTGCACTCCGACACGCTGGCGGCACTGGCGGCGGCCTTCAGCCCGCGCGGCGACTGGGCCACGGCCACCGACTACGAAGTGCGCGACGTCGTAGAGCGGCAGGGCGGCGGCTACCTCTGCGTGACCGCCCACACGTCGGGGACCTTCAGCAGCGACGACGGGGCGGGCTACTGGCTCAAGCTCTGGGACGAGACCTTCGTCTGCGCGGCCTCTGCCCCCGCTGACGCCGACGTGCCGACCGGCCGAGGCATCTTCTACCTCGACGAGGGCGGCAACAACCTCAAGGTGCGCGTGCGGTACTCGGACGGCACCACGCTCAAGACGGGCACGCTGGCGATCACCTAGCAATCCGCGCATTGCTGAGCGCCCCGTTCGAACCGCCGTCGTGGAATCCGATGAAGGTGTTGTTCTTCTGCTCGGCGTGGCCGGTTTGAAGCACCGCATAGCGGGTATTGCGCTCGGCCACGGTCCCGACGAATGTGTTGCCGTACCAGGCCACCACGATCCCATCCCTGCCGGCCTGACCGACCACGGGCATGGTGAACAGGTTGGCCGCGCCCTGCCACACCTGGATGTTGTCTAACTCGCTCTGCTGGGCGATGTAGGAATCCACCCGCCACATGTTGCAGGTGCCGCCCCGTATTCTAGGGGTTCCGGGTGTGCCGGTCAGCACCATGCCGCGATGGCACCGCCAACTGCCGACGTTGAAGATCCGGGCATGAGTGGAGTCACCCGGGGACAGGCCGCCAGTTTCCGTCCGCTGCCCATAGCCGAAAATGTGCGTCCCGCCGAAGTCCCAGCCGCGGTGCTCGATGATCTTGAAGTGCCGGCAAGATGGCAGATACCAGCAGTGTTGACCCGTGCCGGCCCGGGCTTCGCACCGGGCGTCGAACCCCTCGAAGTGGAAGCGGTCGGTAAATCTCGTCGGGTCGGCAGGCATGAACGCGGGGCCGTCCGTCTCGAACAGCAGTTCCGTTTTCCCGATGACGCCCTCCGCGATGTCGCCAGACTGGAACCGCACTGGGAGGCATTCGTACCGCCTGCCAAGCAGCCGCACCGGACCGTCCCGCAGCGCCGCGGACAGGTCGTAGACGCCGGCCGTCGCGTAGTCGTCGAGCGTCACTGCAGCCTGCGCGCGGGCTGCTAGGGGAGAGAGGGCGAGGGCGGTCAGGAAGGCGCGGCGATTGTGTCTCATACGGTGGTTTTCACCCCAAGCAATTCAAGCCCTTGCGGGCGTAAATCGCTCGGAATATGAGACAGCCTTCTAGCCTGGATTCCGCGTGGAATCAGGCTCTTGGCATCAGTAGGGCGGCCTATTCGTAATCAGTAGGTCCGCGGTTCGATTCCGCGCTCCGGCACCAAAAACAAAGGCTTACGCTACTTTCGGCTTCACACCTGTCTCGTATCCGAGCAACTGTCTCATATCCAGCGGCTCCACTTCCCGCATCGAGAGGTCGCGCAGGTAGATGTCCGTGGTCGCCTTGTCGGCGTGGCCGGCGAACATCGAGGCCGCGTCTCGGCCGCGGGTGCGGTCGGCCATAGTGATAGCCCAGGCGCGGAGATCGTGCCAGTGCAGGTCAACGATACCGCACTTCTCGCACAGCCGGCCCCACATCGTGTCTAGCCCGCTGGCGGTCCAGCGCTTCCGCTTCCGCTTGGTGAGAAACACGGGGCCAATCTGCCGGTCGCCGACTGCGCCGGTCAGCAGTGCGCGAAGCTCAGTCGTCCAGGTGAAGCAGACCGGCACCTTCCCTTTGCTGGTCGACACCTCCACGCCGCGCCGCTCTAGGTCGGGAATGTCCAGGGCGAGCAAGTCCTTCTCGCGGAGGGCGGTCGTAAGGGTCATGGCGATCATGGCGCGCAGCGTCGGCTCGGCCCTCCCCAGCACCGCCAGCAGTTCGTCCGTGGTCGGCAGGCGCGTGCGGCGCTTTTCCTTGTTCCGGCGCACGCCATGGCAGGGGTTGGCCTTGGCGAACCCCATGCGCATGGCATAGCTGAACACCGACGACATCAGGGCCATTTCCCGGTTGGCCATCTTCTTCGCCGTGCGCTTCTTCAGGTACTGGGCGACGTGGGTTCCTTCGATTTCGGCCAGCGGCGTATCGCCGAACACCTCGCGCAGCGTTCCCGACATGCGCCGGTATTCCTTCTGCGTGGCCTCGGCGAGCTCGGGGAGTTCGTCGATCAGGTAGCCGTTCAGCGCCTGGCCGAACGTGCTGGCGGTCTCGGGGCTCGACTCGAGATCGGCCCACTGCTTCAGCGCCGGGCCGAACTTCTGCCCCAGCGGCGTCCACACGTCCTTGGCCACGTAATAGAACTGGCCGTGCTTGAACCGCATCCGGCGCGGCAGTTCTCGGTTGTGCTTCTTGGGGCGGCCCATGGGCATAAGGCTACCTCACCAGGTCGAGGCGGGGACCACTGGTTTTCCGTACAGCAGACCCGGAGCCCGAAAGCATGCGGCGTTCCCACTCGGCGCGCGCGACCTTGGGGCGGCCGGACGCGCTCACCTCGAACGGCCAGCCTCGCGCCCGCAACCACGCGATCTGCGCGTCGGCGTGCTGGCGGTCGGTCAGGTCGCGGAGTTCGTCGGCGGTCAGGAACATGGTCACCCCAGCATGCGAATCTGCGCCAGAAGTCGGTGATCGACGCGCACGTCTAAATGATGAACGCGGTCCACGCCGGTTTGCGCCCGAGCCACCATATAGCCCTCGAAATCAATTTCGATTAGCTGCTTGAACAGAAGGTCAAGGCGAAAGCATCGAAACGGGATTAGGTGGCTATCGAACAGCATGAACCACTCAAGCAAATCCTCCATCTTCCGGCCGACTGCGCGGCTGGTGTTTTCCACTTCTAGCAGGAAAACGCCCTCGTCCGTCAGTCTGTAGAGATCGGGGACTATCCGCGGCAGGTCTCGGATCTCGTGGTCGGTTTCCCCGAGTCGGCCTTCTAGATACTTGACTGCAGCGGGCACGAACCTGGCTGTCTGCCACCCCATGTCGCGCACGATCTCAATGGCCTGTTGGTGGGCGGAATTATCGTGTGGCTTCCTGTTCATAACGCAGCGGCTTCCTTGATGGTCAGGAGCATCAATCTTCACTCACTGGCACGTCGCGCCATCCATCTTTCGACGAGTATGCGAGAAGTCCGCCGCGCCGCATTTTCTGCAGACGGCTATCCACCAGACGTTCAATGCCACCGCGATACCTTTCGGCGGCTCCTCGAGAAGCGTCTTGAACGCCTTTCTCTCGCCATATTTCGCTCAAGCGGCGGCGACCTTGATTAGTAATGGCTAGGACAATAGCGGCGTCGATTGCATCGAAGTTCTTAACCATCCCAACCTCCTAGCCCTTGAGGTCGGCCCAGCGGTTCAGTCTCGCGCGCACCATCCACAACCCCCGATAAATGCGAACCCGCCTCTGACGTGAGTGTTTCTTCATGTCTCACCCTCCCACCAGTTCCGCAAATCCGCAGTCGCAGGGGCTGGGAATGAATACATGCTCAAAAGCAAAATGGCGCGCGCTGTGAACGGGCGAATATTGCTCGCCAGAACAGCCTGGGTATGCCTTGCATTTAGTGATTGCACACCCCGGCCGATGCCCCGCCGACTCAATCCAAGCGCGTTGGCGGGCGATGGTGTCCTTGAGGGACTCGCACACTGGAACGAAAGTGAAAGGCCCGTCCTTGCCATCTTCAACGGTGCATGGCGAGCAACCCGTTTCGCGCCTGAACTTTATCTCTCGCTGCGCCTGCTCCAGTTGCGCGCGGAGCGCTTCATGTGCGTTGTACAGGGCCTCGTATTCCTCGGGCGCAATGGCAAGTCGTGCGCGTCCCTCGAACACGATTTCCTCAGCGTATCGTGGCGTCGGCCACAGTTGTTCGTCAGACATGCTCGCCGCCTCGCGCTGAATCGATTACATTATCGAAATGTTCGGCGATGCTGCCTTTGCGCCAGTTACTGGGAAGATGAATAACAGGAATACTGAAACGCCCCATGACCGAATCTGCGCCGACTTTTTTTCTTATTTTTCGATACCGCTCCGCATCCCGCTCTACCCCCGTCGCAGCAAGATAAGCAGCGATGGCGGCGCGCATCAGCGCCCTGCATTGGCGTTTTTCTTCTGGCATGTATCTCTCCCATGGCTGCGTCGGAGTCTCGGTAGCGGCAGCAGCTTCGCACGCCGCCTCTATGGCAGCAGCTTCAATCGCGTCCATTAATCACCTCCAGCAGCTTGCCGCGAGGGCAGGTGCATTCGTACGGAAACTCAAACCCTATATAAACCTTCGTATCTACCCAAACCTCGATTAGAGACTCGCAGTCAGGCGCATGAGGCATGTTCTCCGCTATCTCTCTCACTTTCGCGATAAGGGCGGCGTGGTCGGCCGCTGTCGGGAGTCGGTCACACTTGGGGCAACCTAGCGGCGCGTGCGTATAGAATTGATGGCCGCACCTTTCGCACTTCGGATATTGGCGACGTTCCGTGATCGCTAGATATGCGGATTCACCAGAAAACGCTTGGCACATCACTCCACCCTCCCGCTTTTAACCGCGTCGATGACGTGGGCGACTACGTTCACGCCATCACCTCCCTCGGCAGTTCGTGCATGAACTCGCGCACAATGTCAGCGCCGGGCGGACGGCGTTTGCGGAGCTTATGTTCCGGGCATTCCCACACTCCCGTTCGCTGCTCGCCAGGGCATGAGGGGACGCGAATTTCATATAATCCGGGCGAGAGAAGGCCGTAAGGTGTCCAGCGTTCGCGATCTGCGGGAAGATTCATTATTTCGCACTCCTCCCACACGCAATGAATCTTGCAATACGACTCCGCTATCTCCCCCACCTGAAACTTGCTCATGTCATGCCCTCAAATGGCGGCCCACCGCGCCCGCTCCATCACGCACTCATCCGTGTCGGACGCGGGGGCCATTGAACCCGTTGGCTACGCGAATTCCGCGCGCCGAGACTCGGCCGCTTCAACGATTGCGGCCATTTCCGGCGAGCCGGCTGGAATAGACACGCGGGCCTCATCGAGGATGAGATCCAAAACAGACGAGTCTGAAGCGCTTTCGATGTCGGCAATGAAACTGTTGGGGCCGCTTGGGGGCGGATCGTTCGAAGAGAGCGCGGCTTTCATGGCGTGATAGCCCGCCCGAATCCTTTCGGATTTCAGGTTTTCGACTTTGGTCCACGATCCTGTCCCGAAGGTCTCTTGCAGCAGGGCCGCGCGTTTCTTTTTCGCGTCTGCGCCTTGGCCGTCCAAGTCGTTTTGGACTAACAGAGCCTTGATTTCTTCGCACCAGATTTCGCGCTGCCGCTTTTCATGGCCCCAGCCCTCATCGCCTTCGCCGTCGTACATTTCGGACGAGTCGCGCTGGTCCATGGAATCGAAATGCGCCCCGCCAAAGTTGAGGGACTCGAAATGAGCGCGGAGCTTCTCGAAAGTCGGGTAAGTGATCTCCTTACCGTTCAATCGGTCGGCGCGGTCTTTCTCGACAAGCGCGGTGTTGATGATTCGGCCTTGCTCGCGACGTTTCACCATCTCTATCAAAAGAGAAGGCTCGTAACCGAGTTCCTTTTCGGTCGCCATCTTGGTGCCTGTCGTGATGAGTTCCTTCTTGCCTGACCCGTCGTCCTTCTCCTGGTACTCGTACACCGACCCCGCGCGCCCGCAAACGATGCAATGCAGTTTTGACGACAAGAATCGGTCGGTAAACGCCGCCCACGACGCCTTTATGGGCTTCCAGTGATGAAACTCCAGCGAGTAAATCGGCTTTTGGTTTCGGCTCCGTCGCTGATCGTTGATCTTCTTGAGGTAGCTGTCCTGCGCGTCGCGCCATACATGCGTTATGGAGTCTATGAGGACCACAGAGCATTCGCGCTCTGCCTCGTCCATGAATGACATGAGGTCGCGCAAGGCCCGCGATTCGTCGTAGACGAGAAACTCAATACCGGCCGCTTCGAAAAGGGGGATGATGAAGGATGCCGCAGGCTCGGTGTCGAACATGCCGACTGGCTTGGTGCAACCGGCGAACTGGTAAAGTCCAATCGCGATCAATGCGGCGGTGTAGGTTTTCCCACTGCCGGCTTCTCCGTAGATCCCGACCTTGGCGAACGCCATTCTATTTTGGGGCTTTTTCAACATCATTCGGCTGTCCTTTCGTGGGATGGATTGCGGGGCCTCGAAGTTCAGGTCGTCGGTGAAGGTGGCGCTCATGGCTTGGCCTCGCGGAGGGATTCAAGGAAAGCGATCTCGCGGTCGGCGGCTTCGCGCCAGACGTCGCGGTCTCTAGCGACTTCGCTTAGGTTGTGCACTTCGGAGATCCGCCATGCCAGAAACGCGCTACTCGCATCTCGCCAAGGAGAGCCGAAGCATTCAATCTTGCCCGTACGGAGAAAAACAGGACACCCGCGGCAGCTTCTGGGCCTGTGCGTAACACACAGCGCGCAGTGATCGCCGTAGGGATCTTCTTCGCCCAGTTCCTCGACGGTCTCGGCGTCCCGCATGCGCTTCCAGTGCTCGATGGATTCCTCTAGTGCGGCGTTCACTTCCCACCTCCCAAGCAGACCCAGAGAATCACGAAGATGCAGGCGATGATGATGGTGACCAGCAGTGCGGTTTCGGTGGCGTTCATGCTGCCCTCTCCTTTGCGTTCCCAACCGCATCGACGTTCGCGTGCAGCACCTCGAAGGTGATGGCCCAGACCCAGGGGTTCTCGAACCACGATTCGAGGCCGCCGTGCAGCGAGTCCCACAGATCGGCGAAATTGCTGTGGAGTTCGCTGAACCCCTCGTAGAACTTGGTGTCGCCCGCGGACAGCGGCAGGCTCACGCCTTCGGCGCGAATGTCCTCGCGGCTGATGTCCTGCACCCGCTGCACGCGCACGTCGGTAATGTGCAGCGTCAGGCGACATGCTTCTCGCGGCATGTGGATCGAGGGTTGCCAGGAGTTGTGCACTGCCCGATCGTCGCGAGGCGGAAGTTCGTCACTGTCTGCCCTGTAGAAGTAGTGCGGTGGGTATCCGCCGAGCGTGATGTTGGCGAACGTCTCGCGTACCCACAGCAGGTCGCCGGGCTGGCCGAAGGGGCAGCTGGCCTCCCATCCTTCGAGGTCAGACGTGACGTAACCCCGGCGCCCGCTCCGGCAAGAGAGCAACATTGCGCTGGGCGGCAACTCGTCTATGTGACAGAGGATTTCGTCGCCCGTGAATCGATACCCGTTGACGTACGGTTGCGGCTTGATGACCCGCCGCGTCTGGCTCTTCGTCCCGGCGAGCAGCGCGCGCACCATCGGCGCGGAGAACAGGATGGGGCGGGCGGTCATGCTGCCGCGCTCCTATCCAGCGCCACGCGCTCGACTTCGGGCCGGTCATAGCCATGATCGGGCGGGTCTTGGGTCTCTTCCTGCAAGATTGCAGCAGCGGCCATGATCTCTTTCTGCGCCTCTTCCCGCGCATTGACGCAGACCCACCGCACAAGCTCCCTACCCAGCCATTCACAGGCGTTAGAGCACATACCCTCTGCTGCGGGACCGTCCTGGCTGTAGCGCACGGCTTCGGCCAGTCGCGCAATGAAAACCACGTCGTCCTTGATCTCAGGCGGCGTCATGTAGTGCTGCGACAGGCTACTGTAATCGCAGTCGAGGGCGATCTTGGCGATCACGCAGCCCTCTAGATATTCCGGGGTGTGCTGGTGGTCGTTGACGATGGCGAGGATGTTGTAGGGGTTCATCAGTTGCTCCCAGCGGCCAGCACCACGCCGGCCGCATGAATCACGATTAGTGCAATGGTGGTGAGGCGCATGTACGTGCTCACGCCAGCCACCGATACAGGGCAAGCGCGAACACCGCAGCCGTGATGCCGTTGCCGAGGGCTTCGCCGATGCGGTGGCCGATCTCGGTCCAGTCGATGCGCGGCTGGGCGCGGTGGCACTCAGGCGGGCGCGAGAAGCTGGAGTGAGCAAAATCAACCGGTATGCGGCTCATGCGTGCCCCCATCCGAGCGACTTATGGCGCTCGATGTGATGCGCATTGCAAAGCCAGACGACATCAAGAGGGCGCGCGTAATTGTCGTGATGCCCAAGAGACGACGCGCTCCCGCATATAACGCATGGAGCGCGCTCAAGTAGTCCGGCCTTGATGGCGCGGTAAACCGCGTTGTGCGCAGAAATCTTCTTTCTGTTTCCCGCTCTATATTTGCGAGCCATTGCGTTATAGAGCCCTGGGCGTTTGGCGTAATAGTTTTTGACGTGCTGGACGTGTTTTTCTGGGTTCTTCTTCGCCCACGCCTGAGACTTCTTGCCCTGGCAAACCATGCAGGTTCGGTTGCCGGATCTGATCATGCTTGGTGTGGCGGGCCGAGCGTGTTTGCAGGCTGGGCAAATCTCAAGCTGGCCGACTGCGCGAAGGTGCAGCCCCGCGCAGTCAAGGCAAACCCGCTGCATGGCAAAACCGCCAGCCCGCGCGGGGTCGGTTTCCGTCTCGACAAAGAGATCGCCAACCTCGATGCGCGCATGCCCCGCAGGGTTATTCCAGCCGCTGCAAAGGCCGGCCTTCTTTGCCGTTTTCACAAGTCGCGGGCCGAGGTTCTTATCGAATTCGATAACCTGCCCGTGAGCTACAACGCGGGCAGGGTCAATCTGCGCGCCCATCTCGTCTCTCCCAATCCGGCCCATCGGCCTTGTTACCCCTCAAAAATCCCCGCCTGCCGCTACTCGTCGGTAGGCGGGGAACCGGAGTTACCCGACCAGCCTGCGGAGGGGAGTGCGTGGCTTGTGTATGCAATAGTAGACTCGCCAGACGGCATAGTCAACACGTGTAGACCCTAAAGGCAAAAAAATATTTGGGGCGTTACTTCTGGGCGTTCCGCTGAGCTTCCTCAAGCAAGCGGTTCGCCCGCTCTTGAAGCTCGCGGTTAGTCTTGGAGAGGGGGGCTTTCAAAGAGGGGGCCATATCCACAACAGCAGCGCGGATAAGCGAGGCAATAGCTTGTTGCGTTGCGGGAGGCAGGCTAGGCCACGCCTCCGCTAGGTCTATTTGTTCTTGGGTGAATCGCTGCACAGGCTCAATCCTAGGGCCTTTGCCGGTAATCAACCAGCGGGGTTCGATACCCAATTCATCCGCCAGGGCAAAACATGTAGCCGGCTCTGGCACTGAAGCGCGATCACCCGTCCACGTGTACCAAGTGGCCTTGCTGACCTTCAGCCGCCTATATACGTCGGCCGCAGGCTTTCCGGACTCCCGGACGGCCCACTTCAGACGCGCAGCGAAATCGTTAACTTCTGTCACCAGCATATTGTCTGGTTTTTGTGGGTATGCACGTGTTGACCCTGAATCTCGTATGGTCTACAGTTGCAGACCATGACTCCGAAAGACGTTATCAAGCACTTTGGCTCCCAAGCGGCAGCCGCCAAGGCCATAGGGGTCGGGCGCGCTGCCGTCTGGGCTTGGATTGACCGAAAGGGCATACCGGAAGGCCGGCAGTACCAGATTGAGGTGCTGACAGGCGGCAAGCTCAAGGCCGATAGGCCCAAGGCCGCATGATCTCCCCCCAGTCGCCCGCTGTCGGTGTTACCCGGTACGACATGGCGGCTGGGGCCTTTCTCAATTCCCCCGAGACTGAAAAGTCGCGCCCGACCGGGCAGGGGGAGCCAATCAATGCGTGCCCCGCCCTCCCTCCTGTAGCTGCTGGCCTCCCCCCGGCAGTTTCCACCGGGGCGGGGCGCGCGCCTTTTACAGACTGCGGAACCCCGCTAGCGGCGGGCCGTACTGAGTCCGGGCGTGGGTGCTCATCGAGCGAGAAACCCCGCGCACGCCGAGTAGCGACCGGCCCGCAGTCCCCTAACTCTCCCGTGCGTCCTCCGTCCGCACGTCCGGCGACGACGAGCGTCGGGGCACAAGGCGTTCTGCTTAAGGGCGTCGTCTCGTCGTTCATTTCGCGCTCCCGTGAAGGTGAAAAAATTTTGCGTCGGCGAGGCTTTGTCTAGCCATGACTAGACCGGGCACTGGTTGGCAGCCGTCTGCAAATTGCCGGAATTCCTACAAATGACGCAGGGCGAGCTGTTCTACGACACCATCGACGACGCCTTACGCGCCACCGTCGAAATGCTGGGCGGTGCCAAGCGTGTAGGCGCTGAGTTGTGGCCCGCCAAGGAGCCCATCCAGGCTCAGCAACAGCTTCTCAACTGCATGGACACCAGCAAGCCGCACAAGCTCGGGCTTGAGGAGTTCATGTTGATCGCCAGACGCGCCCGAGAACGCGAGATCCACATTCTCGGCAAATTCATCGCGGAAGCCCTCGACTACGAGTTCCGCGTTATCACCCCCGAAGACAAAGCCCAGAAGGCCGCTGCGCAGTTTGCGGACATGCGCCGGCAGTTCATGGCCATGGCCCCCATGCTTGGATTGAAGGTGACGGAATGAAGATTTGGGCAATCGAACAGAAGTCCGACGCCGGCTGGTGGCCGGTCGAACTCAACAGCACCCGCGAGGAATGCCGACTCGAAATCGAGGTGTATCGGCGCATGTACAAGGGCGAGCAATTCCGCGTCCGCGCCTGGCAGCGCGTGGTGGGCAGCCGGTGACCGCCTACGACCAACTATCCGCCATCGGTGCCGTCCTGCTCATGTGGTGGGCCGTGGCGTGCATCTTGGCGTGCCTGGGTGAGTGTGTGAGGGACTGATGGCCAAGCCGCGCAAAAGCCTGAGCAAAAAGCTTCGCTTTGAGGTTTTCAAGCGCGACGCCTTCACCTGCCAGTATTGCGGCCAGAAGGCCCCGGATGTGGTGCTGCACGTCGATCACATTTCTCCGGTCAGCAAGGGCGGGCGCAATGACCTCCTGAACCTGATTACTGCCTGCGAAGGATGCAATTCCGGCAAGGGCGCTCGAGAGCTTTCTGACGACTCGGCGCTGGCCAAGCAGCGAGAGCAGTTGGCGCAGATGAGCGAGCGCAGGGAGCAGCTTGCCATGATGGTCAAGTGGAGAGAGGGCCTTACGCAGATTGAGGCCGACGCTCTCTCTATGGCTGAAGGTGAAATCGAAGCCAAGATGGGCGGTTTCACCCTGAACGAGACCGGACGCAAGATGCTGAAGGACTGGATCAGGAAGTACGGTTATTCGGCCGTCATGTCGGCTGCCGATGCGAGCGAATCTGCGCATATCAAGATCTCGCCCGAGGGGGAGATTGCCAAAGATTCTGTAGAGACGTTTTTCAACAAGATTGGCGGTATCTGCTGGTATCGGGCGCAACCGAGCGACAAGCAAGCGCTGCGCTATATCCGCGGGATTGTCAGGAATCGCCTCTCTTACTGCCGCGACGATGACGCCCTGGCCCTGCTAGAGCGCGCCCATGCGAGCGGCATTGACCTGGATGCCTTGAAGGCAACCGCGATAGCGGCCAGGACGTGGGGCGCGTGGGTGGCGGAGATGGAGGGCTTGATCGATGGCTAGAGCCCGAAACATCAAGCCCGGATTTTTCGCGAACGATCTGCTAGGAGAACTGGAGCCCTTGGCGAGGCTTCTGTTCATCGGCTTGTGGACAGTCGCGGACCGCGCTGGCCGCCTCGAGGAACGGCCGAAGAAACTGAAGGCAACCCTGCTTCCGTATGACGCTTGCTCTGTAGAGGGCCTGCTGTCAGCACTGGAAAAGAACGGGTTTGTCGTGCGCTACTCTGTAGAGGGTTCTGCGTACATTCAGATAGTTAACTTCGAAAAGCACCAGAACCCCCACAAGAACGAAGGGGAGTCAACGATCCCCGCTCCGGAAGAATCGCGAGAACTTCCAGAAAAATCGCGAGCAGAACCAGAGCAGCACCAGAGCAATCCGGCTGATTCCCTCTTACTGATTCCTGATTCCGGATTCCGGATTGCTGATTCCGGATTGCCCGACTCGCGACGCGAGACGTCGCCCGCCAAGCGGCGATGCCAACTGCCCGATGACTTCACGCTGACCGCAGAGCGCAGAGCCGTTCTGCTGGAAGCCAATCGCAACGCCAACCCGACCGCCGAGTTCGCGCAGTTCTGCGATCACCACCGCGGGCACGGGAAAACCATGCTCGACTGGGACGCCGCATGGCGAACCTGGTGCCGAAATTCCGTCAAGTTCAGCCGAGGAGCCAGCCATGGCCAGCAACCCGAAAGCCCTCTCGACCGAGTCCGCGCCGCATACGAACGCGAGTGCGGCTGACCGCGCCTTCCGGGTGTGGGGGATGCTCGTGGAGATGTACGGCAACAGCTTCGTCGCAAAGTACAGCGCCTCTCCCGGCCCGCTGTGGCGCGCCGAGATCGCGAAGCTCACGGACGCCCAACTGGAGGCCGGCATAGCCCGGCTGCTGGACGCAGGGGGCGCGTTCCCGCCGTCCCTGCCCGAGTTTCGCGCCGCCTGCGTTGGCGACCCGCAGACCCTGGACGAGGCGCAGGTGGAAGAACTGGCGTACCAGCTAATCCCGTCGTTCGAGCGACAGACGCTTGACCGGCGCTCGCTTGAGTTCCTGGCGAAGCGAAACCTCGAGCGCGCGCGTGCCCTTCTGGCCGGCGATGCAAAGCCGAACGGCTCAGAGGCGAACACCCTGAGCCGGCTTGGCATTGAGCCTGGCAAGGCGCTGGTGACGCAATGACCTGCCGCTCCTGCGAACACTCGCGCTACGACACGCCACGCTTGTACTGCGCCCTGCACAAAGGCCCGTGCGTGAAGCGCTGCCCGGACTTCGTGTATTGCCCTGGGACGGACGAGGGGGAGGCATGACCTGGAAGCTTGAGCAGTTCACGTCCGCGCCGATCCGTCGCCGTGCGGGTCGTCCAAGCCAGGAATCGTATTCGTTCTGGCGGGCAGACGAGCTCGACGTGCTGAAAGCCTGCAAGGGCCGTCGCGGCGGGTATCGAGTGGCTGCCCAGTTGCTGGGGCGGTCGTGGCAGTCATGCAAAGCAAAGGGGGCGCAACTGTGATTTGTTACCACGGGCTGCCGATGAGCGGGCCGCAATTGGCAGCCGCCAAGATTCTCGCAAACCGCGATGCGATGGTGTCGTTCTGGGAGCCGTCTCAGATGGAAATTGCGGCCGAGGTGTGCCGGTCAGTTGTTCTTGACTGCGGAGCCTTTTCTGCGTGGAAAGCCGGGACTCCGATCACCGACTGGTCGGATTACTACGCTTTCTGCGATCAGTGGCGCAAGCACCCCGCTGTGCATTGGGCAATTGTCCCCGACGTGATCGACGGCAGCGAAGAGCAAAACGACGAGTTGCTGGACGAATGGCCGCATGGCGGTTTCGGCATGCCGGTTTGGCACTTGCATGAGAGCCTTGACCGCCTCTGGCGGCTGGCGCATGGCTGGGGGCGCGTCGCGCTGGGGTCAAGCGGGCAATACGCCGCTATCGGCACGCCGCAATGGTGGCAGCGCATGGGCGAGGCGATGTCCGTGCTATGCGATGACCAAGGCCGCCCGCTGGTCCCGTTTCACGGCTTGCGCATGCTTGACCCGACTCTGTTGGCCCATTTCCCTTTTCGGTCGGCCGACAGCACCAACGTCGCCAGAAACATCGGCCTCGATGTTCGGTGGTCTCATCCGTATGCACCACGGTCCTTGCCCGTGCGGGCGGCGGTCATCATGGACCGCATCGAGAACCACGCGAAGTGCTCGCGATGGATTGGTACGCATGGCGAGCAGCTCAACTTTGAGTTGCTGGATTGCTACGGGGTTTCGGCATGACCGACCTCACCGGCCAAGTATTCGGCCGCCTGACCGTGATTGAGAGGCTGGCCAAGCAAGCAGACGGAAGCCGTTCGCCCCTGTGGCTGTGCCGTTGCTCGTGCGGCACTGAACGGCAGCTTTCGACGCGTTCGCTCAAGTCGGGCAACACCAAGTCTTGCGGCTGCCTGCGTCGCGAGGCGAGTCGGGAAAGGCTGGTGGCGTACAACGCAGTGCGGGACGCGAACCTGTGAGCCGCCGCGCCTGGACAATGCCCGAGATCGCGAAGCTCCGCGAGCTCTACCCGTTGTGGCCGACACCCATGGTGGCCAAGTGGATGGGGCGTAGCGTGCCGTCAGTCGCTCAGCAGGCGATCAAGTTGGGGCTGAAGAAAGATCCGTTCTTCAAGGTCACCAACCAGTTCGAGAAAGGCTTGGTGCCGTGGAACAAGGGCAAGAAGGGTTACTGCCCGAAAGGCAGTGAGGTGACGCAGTTCAAGCCGGGTTGCGCTATCGGGATCTTGCCAGTCGGCACCCGTCGCATTGACCCGTATGGCGTGCATATCGAGAAGGTCGGCCACCCGGACAAGTGGCGTCCGGTGAAGGACATGGTATGGGAAGCCGCCAACGGCCCCATTCCCTCCGGGCATTTCGTCGTGTGCGCCAATCGCGACAAGGGCGACCTTCGCCTTGAGAACCTGTTGCTTGTGGACCGCGCGGAGAACCTTCGCCGCAATTTGGCAGCCGCTAAGACAACTCGGTCTGAGCGGATGATCAAGGGCTGGCAAACGCGCCGTGCGAGGCAGGCGGCATGAACCTGCAAGAGTTTCGCGAGATGCCCGCCTTCGCCCGCCACGTTGCGATTGCGGCATGGTTCATCGCAAACCCGGCCCCGCCCGCAGGCTACAAGTCGTGCCGTACCTGCGACCGGCACATGCTGGCCCACGACAAGCACGCAAGGTGCCAGAAGTGCCGCAATGCGGGTGGTTACCTCGGCCAGAAGTACACGCTGACCTGCAAGCAATGCGGTCAGGACTGGGTGGCCGACAAGGTTACTCGTCGGTATTGCAGCGTGCAGTGTCAGCACGAATCGCAGAGGCGAAAAGCGTGATCACCATTTTGTCCCTTGGGGCTGGCGTGCAATCGTCCACGCTGGCGTTAATGGCGGCGCGCGGCGAGGTGGGGCCAATGCCGGACTGCGCGATATTCGCGGACACTGGCTGGGAGCCGCGAGCGGTATATGACTGGCTTGACTGGCTTGAACAGCAAATCCCGTTTCCGGTCCATAGGGTCGAAAAGGGTAATCTTCGTGAAGAACAAATTGTCGCCCGCGAACGCGGGCGGATGGGCGAGGATGGCTCGCGCTGGGCGTCGCTCCCTTATTTTACGAAGAACGCAGACGGGTCGGTCGGTCTTATCCGTCGTCAATGTACCGCCGAGTACAAAATCCAGCCGATAGAGAAATTCATCCGCGCTGAAATTCTAGGGCTTCGGCCTCGGCAGCGCGCCCCTAAGACGCTGGAAGTTGAACAGTGGTACGGGATTAGCCTGGACGAAATAGAACGATGCAAAGCGGAATTCGTCGAGCCGTGGCGAAGGAACCGATACCCGCTTATCGAAAAACGAATGACGCGCGGGCATTGTTTGGAGTGGATGTCGCGTAACGGTTATCCAATGCCGCCGCGCTCGTCGTGCTTGGGTTGTCCCTTTCACAGCGAGGAAGAATGGCAGCGTATCAAGGATGGCCCCGCAGACGAGTGGGAGTCCGTGGTGGAGTTTGATGCGGCTATTCGAGTGGCTGGTGGCATGAGAGGTGAAACCTTTATCCATCGGTCATGCAAACCCATCGGGGAGGTGGAATTCAGCACTGTCGCTGCTTCTGGCCAATATTCGTTTCTGGATGAATGCGAAGGCATGTGCGGCGTATGACACCCCTCGCCCACTACTGCCGCCTAACCGCATGGCTAACCCAGCATCCGGCCCCCATCCCGCATCAGAAGTTTTGCCGGGACTGCCAAGTCTTGCTGCCGCAGTGGGAAAACCACTTGAAGTGCGAGGCGTGCCGAATCGGCCCGAACGGGCGAAAGAAGTACAAGGAATACCCCTGCGTTTGTCAGCAGTGCGGAAAGCCCTTTACCGGCGACAAGCCCGTGCGGAAGTTTTGCAGCAAGCAGTGCTCGGCGCGTGGGTACAGCCGAGGCAAGAGGCGGAAGGCGTGACCCCCGTCTACGACCTTTCCAGTCCCGACGAGCGCCTACGCCTTGCCCTCGACCAGCCCACGCGTCGGCACCGGGCCAGCATCCGCGATCTCGTCAAGCACCGGTATGGAGACATGGCCGCTCAGGCTTTGCTTGAAGGGCTGCATAGGGCGGCAAAGGAGCGATTGAAGTGAAGCTGTCGAAAACCATCCATGTGCAGGAAATGCATTCGGCCGGCCCCGAGGACATGCGCAAAGCGGACGACCAGCCGACCTTCGAGGTACGGATTACGGACGCTGGCGGCGGCGAATACGTAGTGCTTAACGTGTTCGAGTGGTCCATCGACTCGGAGGAAGAGGCGGACGCGCTGGCTGATGTCATCAAGGCGCGGCTAAAGGAGTGCCAGGAATGAAGCTCCGTCTATCCGGCCTTTCCGACTGGAAGCGCGTTGTCGATTACGTGCGCACATTGACATGGCAACGGCCCAAGGTGGACGGCGACGGCAATCCCGTGCTGGACGAGGACGACAAGCCGGTCATGGAGGGCATCCAGTACCGCATCGCCATCGAAGAACTGAGGCCCCGCCGAAGCCTTGAGCAAAACGCCCGCTACTGGGCGCTGCTGACAGAAATCAGCAATCAGGCTCCGGCCTATATGGGCGGCGTCTGGCACTCGCCCGAGGTGTGGCATGAATACTGCGCCTCGCGCTTCCTTGGCATGGAAGCCGGCCCGTGGGGTCATGGTGTCCCGAAGTCCACGGCCAAGCTGCGAGTCGGCCCGTTCAGCGAATACATGACGCAGATCGAGATATGGGCCGGCGACCAGTTCCCCGGCTTTTCGTTTGACTACGAGCAGAGGGCGGCGGCGTGAGACGCGCCGCCCGCACCGACAACAACCACGCCGAGATCGTCGCGGCCCTGCGTTCCGTGGGCGCTGGCGTGTGCGACCTGTCGGCCGTGGGGAAAGGCTGCCCGGATTTGCTGGTGGCCTACCGTGGCCGCTGGCTGACCGTGGAAGTGAAGGACGGCAGCAAGCCACCCAGCGCCCGCAAGCTCACAGCCGAACAGCAAAAATGGCATGCCGCCCACCCGGCGCAAGTGCATGTCGTCAAGAACGTGGACGAGGCATTGCAGGCCATCGGGGCTGTCGCCGTGCCGAGTCGGTACGCACTGGACAACTGCTCGTGAAATCCCGCGCCCACCTCCAGCGCATCAAGGAAATGCCGTGCGGCCTGTGCGGGGCAGAAGCTCCAAGCAGCGCCCACCACGTCAGGGAAGGGCAAGGTATGGCGCAGAAGGCGTCAGATTTTTTGGCGGTTCCTCTCTGCTACGCCTGCCACCAAGGGCCGAAGGGCCTGCACGGCGATCGCAGCCTCTGGCGGGTGTACCGCAAGGACGAGCTAGACGTGTTGGCTGAGACGATTGCGAGGTTGGTATGAGTGACCCCCTCGATATTTGCCAGTGCTACGAGTGCATCGAGAGGCGCGGCGACGTGGACGAGAAATCGGGCTTCCCGGTGACGTGGACGCGCATGATTGTGTGCCCGAGATGCGGCAACAAGAGATGCCCGAGGGGCACCAGTCACGAACGGCAATGCACCGGCAGCAACGAGTCGGGGCAGCCGGGGAGCCGGTACAGATGACCCCCATCGCCTACGCCGTAATGCGCCACAACCTCCGGCAGTCCGGGGAAATGACGCCCGACCATCACGACTTCTGGCGCGAGGTGATCTTGACGCTGAAGCGCGCAGGGCTGAGCAACACGCAGATCGCGAAGGAAGCCCGCGTCGGCCGGTCCAGCATTACGCGCTGGCTGACCCGAGAGGACAAGCCACGCGACTACGCCGGGGCGCGACTGATTGCGCTGCTGGCGAACACCATCGGCGCACCCTGGCAGGGGCTCGGCGGAAAGTAACCAAAGGAGGCCGACATGGCTGAAATGCTCGAAGAAGTGATGCCCTACCTCTACCGTCCGCTACAGGACGACGAACTGCGGCTAGGCGCTGCGCTGATCAACGGACTCATGGAGGTGCCGGGGCTGTCCGATACCAAGGGCGAGTTGGCCATAGCGTGCTGCGTGGCCCTGTACCTCGACCACCGGGCGAAGATGAGCGACGGCCAGGCCGAGCAGCGCATGCTTCACAATATCCGACAGATCCGGGCGAGCGGCCAGCTTCAGCTTGCCACCGGGGCGCAGATGACGCCGCACGCCATCCAGGTGGTGCAGAACTATCGGCGGAAGGGGCTGCTGTGATGGACGTCCAGACGAAATTCCCGCGAGTGCTGAAGGCCGCAAAGCTCGTGCGCATGTGCGAGAAGAAGGGCGACGACCACCTGCTGGACGTGGCTATGGCGGCCTTCGACCGGGAAGTTGAGGCCGCCATGTGGGTCAAGCGGGAGGTGCGGCCGGCTGAGCAGACAGTGATCACGAACCCCCGCGAACTGCTCGACGCGCTCGAAATCGACAACCTCACTCCCGACCCGCCCAAGGCGCCGGAGCGCGCCATTCCCGACCTCGAAATCACCGACGACGAACAGGAGCCAACCGACGATGATGCAGGCGAACCCGATTCCGTCATTCTCGCCCGTGCCGGCGTGCAGCATGTCCACGCCACGGACTGAACTGCTCGAGCAAGTAGCCAAGGCCCGCGCAGGCATCACCAGCGGGCACTACGCTACCGGCTCCGGCATGGCGATATTCGTGACGCCTGGCGGCATACGCTGCACGCGGCCGGAGAGCCGGGAGTTCCCCAAGCTCCTGCTGCAGTATGGGGCGGAAGCACTCGCCGGCATCTACACCCGGGCTTGCCCGCTGGAGTGGATGGAGGCGGACGTGCTCGAAATTGCGAATGATTGCTAATTCAAGTAATTGGAATTGAATTCAATGGCTGCACCAATCGGCAACAAAAACGCGGCAAAGCCTCGCGTTTGGACGGACGCAATACGCCGAGTGCTGACCCGCTTGGACAGCGAAGCCCCGCAGCGAGACGCGAAAATCGACCAGTTGGCGCTGGTGCTTATCAACAAGGCCATGGAGGGCGACATGCAGGCTATCAAGGAGGTGGGCGACCGCTTGGAAGGCAAGCCGGCGCAGGCCATTGAGGCGACGGTCGAGCACGTCGAGCAAGAGAAGCCAGAGCGCGCCACCATGACGCGCGAGGAATGGCTCAAGAATCACGGCATCGTGCCGCACGTCTCGCACTGATGCCGTGGGACCCACAACCAGGCCCGCAGACCTCGGCCCTGCTTGCAGACTGGGTCGATGAGCTTTTCTTCGGCGGCGAGCGGGGCGGCGGCAAGTCCGATTTCCAGCTTGGCTATCAGGAGGACGGCGCCCTGCGCTACAGCAAGGCATGGCGGGGCATCATGTTCCGCAAGACGTACGCCGAGCTTGAGGAACTGCAGGCGCGGGCGGTCGAAATATTCTCGGCCTCTGGTGGCGTGTTCAAGACGCAGCCCTCGGCCGATTACCCGTTCTCGAACTGCTGGTATTGGCCGAACGGCGCCAGCGTCAAAATGCGCTACATCGAGCGCGAGCAGGACTACGGGCGATACCACGGCCACCAGTACACCGGGATCTCGGCCGACGAGGTCACCGAGTACGCCAGTCCGCGGGGCATTCTGAAGATGCTGTCCACGCTGCGCAGCCCGGAAGGCGTGCCGTGCTCGATTCGCCTGACCGGCAACCCCGGCGGCATTGGTCACGCATGGGTCAAGTCTCGGTACATCGACGTGGCGCCGCCCTACACGCCATACACCGACCCCGATTCAGGCTTGGCGCGCATGTTCATTCCGTCCAAGACGGCGGACAACGTGATCATGCTGACGCGCGACCCGAACTATCGGCAGCGCATCCTCGCTTCGACGGGCGGCAACGAGGTGCTGCGCAAGGCGTGGCTTGAGGGGTCGTGGGACATCGTGGCCGGGGCGTTCTTCACCGAATGGAGCCGGGAGCGGCATGTCATCCCGACCGCTGAATTGCCTGAGTCGTGGCCGCGCATCATTGGTTTCGACTGGGGCAGCGCGCGCCCGTTTAGCGTTCATTGGGGCGCGGTCGTCACCGACGAGGGCACTGCGTTTCCGAGAGGCGCGATCATCCTTTACCGTGAATGGTACGGCATGCAGGAAGGGCAAGAAAACGTCGGGCTCAAACTGACGGCCGAAGAAATTGCCGAAGGCATTGCGGAACGCAGTACGCTTAAGGAGCACATGAGCAACAAGAACGTGGCCGGCCTCGACCTTTTCAAGGAGGACGGCGGACCTAGCCTGTCTGAGCGCATGTATCGGCATCGCAAGGTGACATTCGGCCCCGCCGACGTCTCACGCCTAGCGGGCTGGGATCAGTACAGGGCGCGGCTAAGGGGCGAGGACGGCAGGCCAATGCTTTACGTGATGGACTGCTGCCGGCACCTCATCCGCACACTGCCCATGGCGCAGCATGACGAGCTTAAGCCGGAAGACATCGACACCGATGGAGAAGACCACGGCCTCGACAGCAGCCGCTATCTCATCATGTCCCGCCCCTACGTGCCGCCACTGCCGAAGGACCGATTCGCCGGCAAGCCTCGAGCGGGGTCGTTCGACTGGCTGCTGGACGTGACGAGTGATAAAACGAAACGGGTGATCAGAGTATGACCGACGTCCGCCACCACATCCTCCACGAGGAAAACCCCAACCCGGCCGACACATCGCCCCGCACTGAGGCCGAGGCTGTTCACGACATGAAGGTGACGGCCACGCTCGTCGCCATGGCTGAAGCCCTGCGCAATACGCGCCGCAGTGTCCGCATGCAGGACATCTGCGACATGCACTTCGCGCACACCGTCTACGAGGCCGAGCTTCCCGAGATCGACGGCATCAGGCATGGCGTGTTCCTGTTCAGCGTGTCGGGCAACCTGCACGGCCAGAAGGTGCAGCGCGTGCTGCTCGACGGTCACTGCATCCAGGTGAGCGCGAAGAACCGCCCCGAGGCCGAGAAGATGGCACAGGCGGGCCTCAACGAGACGATCACGCAGGCGCATGTGTTCGCCATGGGCAACGCGCCCGTTGAGCACAACGCGGGGATCTCGACGGAGGCGGGAGGCTCGCGCATCAACTGAGCGCCGGAGCAATCCTTACACTCACCCCTTCGCAACACCTCGAATCGGTGCCGTAATCGCGCCCAGCGGTTGGCGCGATACCGCCCACAGAACGCGCTCGCTGCGGGGGCGTTCTCCGCGTGAGTTTCGAGGATTCCCTCAATGAAGTTTCAGTCCCTTGGCCGCGTCACCTCGGCCGCGAACGGCATCACCATTTCCAGCGGCACCAACGCGACCCCCATTGTCGCCACCATCGGCGCGGGCCACGGTCTGAAGAACGACGACCGCATCGCCATTTCGGGCGTCACCGGCTTGACCGCCATGAACGGCATATGGACCCTGTCTAGCGTCGGCGCGACCACCGGCACCCTGAAGGGTTCGGTCGGCAATGGCACCTTTGGCGGCACCGCTGCCGTGGCTGTCGTGTTCGACATCACCCCGTTCATGCGCGGCCATTCGGCGGTGGCCTTCATCGGCAACGCTTCGGGCCAGGCGGTGTTCGTCGGCACGGCGCTGATCGAGGGTTCCAACCAGTCGGACGCCGACTGGACGTCCTCGGCGGCCTACGTGGACGCTGCGACCACCATCGACGTCACTGACGGCGTTGGCTCCGACCAGTCCACTGGCGCCGTGGCCATCCCGGCTGCGACTGCGGGCCTGAGCGAGTTTCGCGAGGTCCGCATGCACCGCTTCATGCGTCTGCGTGCTTCCGCCTACACCTCGGGCGGTGCGGTCGCCGGCATCCTGGTCTAAGCCATGGCCGAAAAGGGGGCTGCTGGCGCTCAGGACGAGCAGGAGCGTCAGCAGCAGGCCATCGTCAAGCGGTGGTTCCGCAAGATCGAGGCCGCACAAGACGGGCAGCGTGACCGTCACAAGCGGTTTGATACATGGCGGAAGTACATCCGCGGCGAATTGCCGGGTCATGAGGCCAATGACCGTGGCGCGAACATCATCTTCGCCAACCACTCGACGATCCTGCCGTATATCTACGCGCGGAACCCCGAGATTCAGGTTGCACCGGCCGAGTCCGTAGATCCCGCCCGCTATTCAGCGGTCAAGAAGTTCTGCCGCACCATGGCGGTCGTCCTGAACCGCTCCATGGTGAAAGACGCCAAGCTGAAGCGCCGCGCCAAGTCCGCGGTGCGCTCGATCCTCGCGACCGGCGAGGGCTGGCTCAAAATGGCCTACCTGCGGGAGTGGGAAGAAGATCCGCAGATGCGGTCGAAACTCGACACCGCGCAGGCCAATCTCAAGCGCATCGAGTACCTGCTCAAGAAGATCAACGACCCCAGCGAAGCCGACCAGGCCGAGGCCGAGAAGGCGGAACTCACGCAGCAAATTCAGGCGCTGCAGGACCAAGTCGAGGTGGTCAAGTCCGAGGGGCTGGTCATCGACGTCGTGGCGCCCGAGGACATGCTCATCCTTGACGCCTCAGTCAAAGAGTTCGGCGCCTACGTCGACGCTCGAGCGCTGGCGCAGCGCATCTGGTGGACTAAGGAAGAGTACGAAGAGACTTTCGGCTGGCCCGAGGACGGCAAGAGCCAGCCCAAGGTGCGGAACAAGCCGGTCTCCGGCGAGGAAGGCAGCGGGCGCACGAATCAGGGCGAGCAGTGGATCTGCGGCTGGGAGGTCTGGGACAAGGCGTCGAACACCGTCTATACCATCGCCGAAGGGAAAACCGACTACTGCCGCGAGCCGTTCCAGCCGAAGCGGCTCGGTGAGCGCTGGTATCCCTTCTTTCGCTGGGGGTGGAACGTCGTCGACGGCTCGGCCGACCCGGTTTCGGACACCGAACTGCAGCGCAGCCTGCAGGATGAGTACTACGAGAGCCGCACGCAGTACGCCAACCACCGCAAGGACTCGATGCCGGTCCGCCTTGTGCGTAAGTCGGGCAACCTGACGCCCGAGGACGTCGAGAAACTCAATCACCGCAAGTCGCGCGACATCATCCCCGTCGAGGGCCTGCCCGGAAAGCCCATTTCCGACGACATCGGCGAACTTCCCGGCGTCACGCTGAACCCTGCGGTCTACGACACGCAGGCCATCCGCACCGACATGGAACTCATGGCGGGCCGCGGCGACGCTGCTGCGGGCACGGTGGCGAACGCCAAGACGGCAACCGAGGCTGAAATCCTTCGCGAGGGCCTGCAGACCCGCAGCCAGGAGCGCCGCGACGGCATCGAGGACGAGTTGCAGGAAATGGCGCAGTACGCCGCCGAGATCCTGCTACAGGAACTCACGCCCGAGCAGGTGCAGCGCATTGCTGGCGCTGATTCGACGTGGCCGCAGGCGTCCAAGGATGAAATCTTCGACTTGGTCGAGATCGACATCCGCGCCGGCTCGACTGGCCTGCCGAACAAGGCCCGCGAGCGCGAGCAGTGGGCGCAGGTGCTGCCGCTCATCAAGGAAACGGTGATGCAGATCGCGCAGGCCGAGCAGCAGCAGATGCCGCAGATGGCGGTTGCGCTGAAAAAGCTGCTGAAGGAGACCCTGCAGCGCTACGACGAGCGCATTGACCTCGAAGAGTTCCTGCCCGCGCAGGACGGCACGCCCGAGGCTGCGCAGCAGGAAGCCCTGCAGCAGGCCCAGCGGCGCATTGCCGAACTCGAGCAGCAGTTGCAGCAGGTGGTCGAGCAGGGCCAGACGATGCTGCAGGAAGAGGTCGCCAAGGCCAAGCAGGAAGGCGGTGCCGAGGCCAAGGCCATCGACGCGCAGGCCAAACAGGTGCAGGCCGAGGCACAGGCGCGCGAGAAGGAAGCGCAGCGGGCTTTCGACTTGGCCGCCAAGAAGGCCGAGGCCGACGCCAAGGCGCAGGCCGACCGCGACGCCAAGATCGAAGCCGCCAACATCGCCGCCGAAGCACAGAAGGAAATCGCCCGCGAGCGACTGGCCTTCGAGCGCGAGAAGGAAGCCCTCGCCAAGCTCGCCGAAATCGTCACCGCCGACGCGCAGCGCGCGCAGGTGAGTGACGACAACGCACAGGCGACGGCCGAAGCGGTTGAGACCATGGGCGAAGGCATGCAGCAGCAGATCGACGCCGTGCAGGCCGCCATCGCCATGCAGAACGAGGTGCGTGATCGCCGCACCATGGCGGTTCTTGAGTACCTGAGCGGCCCGCGCACGCCTGACCGGCTGCAGGCGGCAGTTCAGCAGATCACGACGGTCCACTGATGGACTGGAAGCGCGTTCTCGCCACGGTAGCGCCCGCCCTCGCGACCCTCGCGGGCGGCCCGCTGGCCGGCAACATCGTCCGCGAGATAGGCGACAAGTGGCTGGGCAAGCCTGACGCCACCGAGCAGGACATCGCGCAGGCCATCACGACCCTGCCGCCTGCTGAACTGGTGCGCCTCAAGGAAATCGAGGCCGGCATCGTCAAGACGCTACAGGACGCCGGCATTCGCCTTGAGGAGATCGACGCCGCAGACCGCGACAGCGCACGCAAGCGCGCCGTGGACATGCGCGACTTCACGCCGAACGGCCTCGCGTTCCTGCTGCTGGCGCTGTTCGCCTACGTGCTGCACGCGCTCATGGCGGGCCAGGACATCGGTCAGGACGGGCAGATCGCCATGATGATGATCGGCGGCCTCATCGCGGCCAATCAGCAGGCGCTCAACTATTTCTTCGGCACTACCAGGGCGAGTGCCGAGAAAACGAAAACCATTGCCGGCCTGGCGGCGAAGTGAGGTGCCACATGGGCAAGAAGAAGAAGGGCAAGCCGGGCAAGCCCGGCTGCTGACAGATTCCGCCGCCGCCGAGGACGGTTTTCCTCCTTTTACGGCCTCGGCGGTTGGCGGTGCTTTGAAGCGGGCATGAAGGCGCGGATATGACCCTGAAAGAACTCATCGACAGCGACCCGGAGAACGCCAAGCGCACCGACGCCGAGGTGCTGGTCTGGCTGCTCTCGCCCTCCGGCGCGTTCGAGGAACTGCTGGTCAACGAGCGCGGCCTGTACGCGCGGCTCGGGCCGCAGATGGCGGAAGCCATCCTGCAGACGCTTGAGGCTGTTGCCCAGGCCGACGCTGTCGTGAAACGAGCGCTGAAATGGCTGGAGCCGTCGCAGGGCGGCCTGGACATGGGTAGCCCGCACGTGCGGGGCATGGTGGCGCAGATGCAGGCGGCGAACTTGCTGACCGCGGAGCAGGCGGCGGCTCTGCTCGCCTTACCGCGTGAACTGTCGCGCGCCGAAAGCATCGGGATTCGCGACCTGACGCTCGGCATGGTGGAGGCGGTTCGGTAATGGCCATCAGCACCAATGACCTGATCGACAAATTCGGGACAGAAGATGCCGTCACCACGACGGGCGGCGCCACGACCGACGGCTCGTACACCTCCGCTGGCCAGTGGACGAACGATGACGACGCGCCGTTCATGGCCGCCGTGCTCACGGCGCAGTGGGCCACCGCCACCAGCATTGCCGGCAAGCTCATCAATCTGTACGGCCGCCCGCACAACATTCGCGGCACGAACGACGCCAGCGCTCCGAGCACCACGAACGACATCATCTACCTCGGAAGCTTCAAGGCCCCTGCGTCAACGAACGCGACCGATTTCTACATGCCGCTCATCGCCGGCCGTGCGTTCCTCCCGAACATGTACACCTCCCAGGTATGGGAGTTCTACATCGAGAACAAGACCGGGCAGACGATCTCGGCTAACTGGTCGCTGCACGTCACGCCGATCAGCCACGGACCGAAGCCGTGACATTGCTGGCAGTCCCTAATCGGGGCCGCGCACCGCGATGGCCTTTCGCGCTGGACCGGCAGTCGCCGCAGTCGCGCGGCATCGTCTTGTGCGCGCCGCTTCTCAACGGGCTGCCGCCCATCGACATTGCAGCCAGTCGTGTCTATGGCTGGACCGGAACAGCCCCTAGCTACACCGTCCCAGCCTGTGTTGAGGGAAAAACTCAGGGGCTACAGGCCATTGATGGCAATGCCTCTGGATATGTAGCGACTGGGTACGACTACAGCCTCGCGGGGGTAAGCACCCTCACGATTGAATGGTGGATGTCGGAAGACGACA
>JAAOEI010000104.1_pt1 | contig 32682 bp, 38 predicted proteins | sample 7059261 | NCBI WGS metagenome assembly JAAOEI01 (sample SAMN14008812, study PRJNA610033) | viral metagenome | isolation source: viral particles filtered from seawater | place: China: Hangzhou Bay, Yangshan Deep Water Harbour | collected 2017-10-31 | reverse complement strand
TCTGATCTCCTCTTGTACTTCATCAAATGCTCTGGCAAGCCTGACGATTTCTTCCCGTGCGCCCTGCTTCACACTCTCGTCAGCATTAGGATTTTCTAATGCCATCATGTGAATCTTGACTGCCCACTCCCACGTTGGAGTCATGTCAATTCTTGTTACTTCACTCATTTCCAATCCACCTTTTTAAAGGTTGCTGTTTGAATATAGCCACTGTCAATGCAGTCTTCTGGAGACCAGTAATTCTGCACAAACTTCTCTAGCTCATCATACGACACGCTTTCCCATGGCTCTTTGCCCATGTCCTGACGTACATCATCAGGTGTAAAGCCCAATGATTCCAAGTCTACATCGACTTCAATCTCGATGGTTGCTGTAAATTCTGTACTCATGATTCATTCTCCTCTTGCATGTACACAGTATTCATCATGTCTGAATTGCCACAGTGTGGGCATACCTCAACGATAACACCTTGGTGTTCCTCGTATGTATCATCACAAGCAAGGCAGTGTATGGTCAAAGACCCTGCCGTCTTGCGCCCAGTGTGCGCTCCCTCATAGGGATTTTGCCAAGGGTATCTACCATATCGATGGTAGAAATCCTCATTGAATGATAAAGGCATAGTTCATTTCCTCTGTTACATAAAATTGGACTCAGGGACAGGAGTCGAACCTGCATATAACTGATTTGCAGTCAGTCGCATAACCATTCTGCCACCCTGAGAAAAAGCCCCACCGAAGTGGGGAATGGAGAAACCATTAAGCGGCAAGCCCTGCCAATTCCTTGAAGGCTCTGCCTTGCACAATAGCTGACACCTTATCCTCGATACGGATCTGCTTACGTGCTAAGTCGGTATCCTCACGGCCTGTAACGTGTGTCCCAATGTGAGTCAACACGTTGTACAAACGATAGCCTGTGTTGCCAAGCCCTGCATAGTCATTCCAAATGCGAGCGAATTCCTCGACAGATTTTTCGTTGACCTTGATGCCAGACGCAACACGATAGGTCGCTACCTCTGATCGAGCGAAGGCGATAGCCTGATCCTTGGTGACTGGTGTTCCCATCATCACCTTGTAAAGCTCCGCCTCATTCTCCAAACGAGATGGGTACTCAGCGACAACAGCACCAAGCTTCTCTGGATCAGAAAGCATTGTATGCTTTTGCTTGACTGTCAGACGCTCACCGACAGTGACCATGCCATTGGTGCAAGCGAGTCGCATAATCATGCAACGAATGTCACGACGAAACGTCATGTCATGTGAGTCGATGATACGCATCTTCATCTGTGTGGCTTCGCCAACGATACGTTCGTAGTCGTATTGTGCAAACACAATGTCGGCAGAGAATGCCGAACCACATCTGGCGACACCGAACTTGATCTTGAGATCAGATGTATCAACGCCAGACTCAGCGATACCCTCGCGGAAAGATTCCCACATGTGAGAATAATTCACAGGGTTGTGGTTCTTGCCCGATGGTTTGTCACTGATGAGTTGATCAGTGTTTGGGTTGACGATCCAATACTGGTCGGGTACTTGCACACCGTTACGGTATACAGGCTCACGAATAGGATCGAAGTCCAGTTCAACTGGAAGCGCAGGGATAGAATCAAAGTTTTCGTATTTCATAATTTGCTCCTTTAGCAAATGTAAATTTTGTATTTGAAATATTAACCTAACGAAACAGCGTAGTCAACTGTTGTTTCGCAGTCTGCTAATTGCATCCTGTCGGATGCATCACTATCAGCAACAGAGCGTAGCTTATCGATTACAATATCGACAGCATCTTCCTCGCTCTGCGCATCGTCTACATAGAATACGTGGTACGAACCCACTGCTACTTTACATCTCATGGTTAATTTCCTCCTGTGAGGGTTAGTAAAAAACGGGTAGCTAACTCAGCTACCCACACGGTGCCGAAGAATAAGAATACCCCGACTAAGCCACCGATAAGGCGGCTCATAAATTCCTTAAACATCTCACACTCCCACTGCGATAGCTTCAGGATTATCCACAATGAAAGGATTGTCAATATCTTTAACAGCCCTACCCTTGGCTCTCAAGCCAATGATAACAGCACCGGCTTGCACATTGTCAATGTCTGACCGATCACCGTCAATGACGACACGCTTCATGAACCGCATGGGCAAGCCATGCCTGAAGACCACAGATATCGGAACATCTGTCTTGAGTGCCTCATTGACCTGTGCCACAAAGTCAGGACTCGCGGAGAAGCTGAACATCAGCTTGTAGTTGCGAGGCGTACGGCCAAGCCTGTGCGGTAGCTTCGTGTAGTCGTACAAGAATGCATCCGCGAACTCGTCACTGATGTCTAGGTGTTTCTCCCAAGGGATATCAGACACAGTGTTCAATCTGAACACAGGCTTCTTGCCTTGCCGATTACATAACTTAATAAAGTTATGCATCTCGTGACGAAGTTTCGTCAGGAAACTGTCTGGATCAGACAGCCACCAATCTGTCTTGGCTTGACGCGAATCTTGGACAGAGTCCATGTTGCCACGGCCTGATGTGTTAAGGCATGGGCCTTTGCACATAGCAAGATCCTGTGCGGGACAGATGCGTTTGTTAGACGGACGCATTGACAGCGATGCAATGCGAACCTGATCATTACCGAGTATCGACTTGGTAGACCTAGCAATCTTGGGATTGCCACCATTTGTATTTAACAAATCCATAGTTCATTTCTCCAGATAAAAAGAACCCCACCGAAGTGGGGTTAGATGAGGGAACTTGTTCAGCTAGCCTTAGCTAGCTTCTGCTTACGATCTGACATGATGATGTCCACATTCGCACGGATGTTCTGGATGTTGGACATACTCCAATGATCACCGATGTGTTGCTTTGGAAAAGCATACACATTCGCTGTGACTCTGCCGAACGTATCGAGTACCACTCGATCTGCATAGTGGATGGAATCCTCAGTCAACTCAGCGTCAACAAAGGACGAAGTCCAATACGGATTGTATGTAACAGGTATTGTGTACAATACTTCCCACTCTCCGAGATTGGCGGGACGAATTTCTCTGCCACGGAATGGCTTGAACCGTAAGGTATCAAGCAACGTGCCACGGATAAACGCATGAACATTCTTGCGTCTCTCCTTGAGAACTCGCCGTCTTCCAGCTTCGTGGACTACGAACTCAGCATGGCCTAAGACCACAGTCTCAGCATGGCCGAGCACATACTTGGACTCAGCATCACGGATGCTCCACTTGCCGTTGTTTAGATTGCGATACACTTCTACTTTCATGGTGTTGACCTCCATTTGGTCGTTGCCGTTTGTGTTATTCCATTAAATGCATAGAAAAATCAGGGTGTCAACCCCCTTTACGGGGGTTGTTTTAGTGACGAACATTCGTCAGTAAGACCAGTAAGTTCTCTGGTCGTAGTAGCTACCCCACATCTCATCCCAGAACTTAAGATCTATGCCGATGCCGCCTAGCGTCAGCGCCTCACGGTCGAGTGCGGCATAGCGTTCCTCCACGTAAGCAAGCTCCTTGCCTTCAAGGCCGGTGCGATTTTTGCGATGCTCAAACCAATCCGCTAAGTTTTTAACTTTGATGTATTGGTCGATAAAGTATTTCTTTTCACGTTTAGTCATGGCTTATGCCTCCTCTCCGAACACAGCATCCCACTCCTCTGGAGTGATTCCTGAAAGTATAAACTCCCTGTCCTCTGGACAGAGTTCTGGCATTGCATCTTGGATGAACGCAGTGCCACGCATCCATGCTCTGAGTTGATACTCAGAGACTGGGATATCTCTGGTATGTTCAATACCAGTCAGCTTAGAAGTTTTTGTAATTAACATAATAATTTACTCCGTAAATTTCAGGTAAAAAAATGGGACTTATTAAAAGTCCCAAGCGTTAAGCAGAGCATTAACTTTGTTATGCTCTTTCACTTTCTCTTTCCAGTATCTTCTGATACTGGCTTCGCTGTCAGCAGACTGCTTCAGATACTTTGACCATTGGTCAACATCTTCTTTAGTCTTGACAGGAAAACGGACTGGTATGACTTCTTCATACCAATGGTCAATCAACTCTTGTTCCTTGGATTTATCCAAGTTGAACTCAGCGATATGGGCTTTAGCCCAAAGCTCAATCTGAATCCTTTCCAAGGATTTCTTTGTACGCAGAATGTCACTAACTAAAGTCATAATTTACTCCGTAAATTTCAGCAATAAAAAAGCCCACCGAAGTGGGCTATGGTTAGCCAGAAGACTAAGGCTTACGCCTTAGCTTCCAGAAGATCGATGACCTTATCGAAGATAAGATCAACATCCAGATCGTTCTTACGAACGATGTCAGCCAACTTAACAGCTACGCTGTCTTCAGTCCATTCTGCCTTTGGCAGATCTTGTGACGAAGTTTCGTCAGTAGCTTTCTGCTTCGCAGAAGTTTTAGGCTCAGTCTTAGACTGAGTAGTCTTCTTGCCTTTCTTTCCACCTTTAGGTGGAGTCTTAGGCTTGTCTGACTTCGTCAGAGAGCGGTATTGATCCGTAAGGATCTTCGCTGAAGTCGAAGACTTCATCTTGCCATCTTTGATGGCAGTCTGGATTGCATCCCAGTTCTCAGCCAACTTCATCAGGACATATCTGTCCTGACGAGAGATCGCTTTAAGTGGAGTCTTCTCCACTTCCTGACCGAACACTTTGTCAGACTCATAGAGTCTGCGAGTTTCCAAGACGACATCTCCGATGCCTTTCATCTCTGTGAGATGAAGACGCTGAGTCTTCTGAATCGCTACAAAGCGATTAGCGGCTTTGGTCTGACGATCTTTCAGATCGTTATGCTCACTTGAAACTGACACTTTAGTGCCAGTTGAGGCAAGGACTCTCCGCTGACGGCCTTTGGCCGACTTGCTCTGCTTAGCCAACTTGTTGGCTGAGTTGTTCTGGAAGTCTACGACTTTTGCAGTGTTTGAAGCTTTCATTTGCTTTTCCTCATCTATCTATTTGATTCACTTAAAAGAGGATTTTTATTCCCCTTTCACTTTAGTTCAAGGGGTAAAAATACTCTGTGAATCATAATAGATGAGATGTTTACCGGCTGTCAAGTCCAACTCCCTTACAAATACATGCCAACATCTACGATGTTGTCATTAGTATTTGTTAAAGGGGGTAGTGGTTCTAGTGACGAAGTTTCGTCAGTAAAATTGATACAAAGTATCAATGTTTGTAAAAGATGCATGGATTGTCACATAGTGACAAATCTCCCAGTTTTCCTTGTCGATGCTTCATCTTTCCTATCAAATGATATTAAATCATTTGTTTTGAGTAGCTAAGTTGTTGAATTCCATAGGAATTACCTGTGCAGTGTGGATGCATAATGCGTGATCGCAGATACACACAGCGCAATGCCTGCATTATGCGGTCAGGTAGCACGATCACGGGCAGGGGGCGCATGGGCCATGGGGGGTCTAGGCGTACGTTATATATGTACAGCTACACAGAAGTGGAAAATTAAGCCGTTAACCACTATGAACACACACCGATTCTATGTATTTCTAGGATATAAATTAAACCATCGTTATAAATCAATGACTTATAAACGAAAGCGTAAGGGCATTTAAACTGTAACACTATATATACCCTTGACAAGGTATATGTAACTGAGTATAACTACGTCCGTAGGACATACATATGATATGCGTTCAGTGCCTTCGGCCCTTCACCAGACTAAATTCTAAAAAACATAAACAAATGCCTACACATCATATGTTATTTATGATATAATCTATCCGTTCATGTATTCGGCCTCCGGCCTGCATACTCAGTAGAGTTATCAAAGCATAACAATTTTAATAACTCCTTGACAATTTTATAATTACGAATATAACTATATGTACCGTTCTGTATTTCCCCCGCGAGAGGGGCTTTTGGAGAAAGTTTATATGTGTCTAGAGAATGATAAGTCTCTGGACACTCTTCATATTCCACATTCTGATGTATTTTTTGTAAGAGAAGCGTTAGAATATAGGTTTAATTGCGAGTTATCGCTTGAACAAGTTGAAGAATACATGAAAGAGGCTGGCTGGACAGATGGCAATACCAGAAAGAGTTAAGAATAAAATGAAGGAGGAGGGTCTTGATGGCGTAAATAAGCCTAAGCGAGATCCTGATCACCCAACGAAGTCACACAAAGTAATGGCTAAGGAAGGGGATACATACAAATTTATTCGTTTTGGTCAGCAAGGTGTAAAGGGTGCAGGCAAATCGCCTACATCTGAAAAGGATAAAGCACGTAAGCGTTCGTACTACGCAAGGCATAATGCACAAGGTAAGCCGACAAGTAAGTTGTCAGCTAAGTATTGGTCTCATAAGGTGAAATGGTAATGGCTACTAAAAAAAGTAAGGTAGATCTCGACAAGCTCCCACCCTCGATGAAAAAGAAATCTAGGACGGGTTTGTTTAGTTCTTCGCACGATGTTAAAGAAAATAGAAAGCCTAAGACAAAGAAAGAGAGGGAAGGCGAAATAGAGTTTTTGACGGACCTGCTTAGCGAAGAGAAGAAAAAAGAGTTGAGGGCTGTCAATAAAATACTTGCTAAGAGTAAAGAAAAGGATCGCAAAAAGTTTGAGAAGAAAGTCCAAGAAAAAATGGGATCTTTTAACAAAGGCGGGTATGTCAACTGCGGTGCTTCCGTACCCGGAACACAAAAGAAAGGATAATTTTAATGTCTCCATCAATAGCAATCAGAATTATGCGGTACGCCGCCAATAATGGTACACAAGCCGCACGAGAAAAATTCGGTGCGATGATGTACAACAATGCACTCGGCGCATCAAAAGCAAGTAATGCAACAGGCAAAATGATTCGTAAATCTTTGCAAACTCTTGCGGAGAAATCTGACGAAGCGGCGAAGAAGATTCCTAAACCTGTGCGTGATATGATGTTACCTAGAGGAACTAAAGATCTACCGGAGAAACCGGGTTCGCAGATTCCTAAACAAGTAAGAGACAGGATGATCTCTAAAGAGCAGGATGCTCAGAATAAAGGAGATGCTAAACTTAAAACAACAAATAAACAAACTGTATCTAAGTCTATAGCAGACCAAGTAAGCAAGGCAGGTAAAGTAATCAAGGCTAAGTCTACAGAAGACCAAGTAAGCAAGGCAGGTAAAGTAATCAAGACAGCTACAGACAAAGGAAACTCAGCGGCAGGTAAAGCTGGCTCTGCTCTTCGTGGCGTAGCTAAAGTAGGTGGAGCAGTTGCTTCTCTACTTGCATCGGATAAAGTGGGCGAGGGTTCCGACAAGATTCCCGCAGGACGCAGAGATGAATTCGTAAAGAAGAAGGATGCAGAGCGCAAGCAACAAGAAGCTGATGCTGAGTATGTAAAGAAAAGACTTGCGGAGCATAAGGCGAAACAACAAAAACAAGAAGCCAAAAAAGAGAAGCCTAAAGCAGAAGATAAAAAACCTGCTCCTAAAAAGTCTTCAACTAAGTATCATGATGTCAGCCCAGCAGAAGCGGCGGCAGTCAAAAAGAAAATGACCGACGCGCAAGTGGATAAGCGTAGAGAAGAATTACGTGCGCACAACAAACGGATTACTGCAATGACTCCTGCGGAGCGTAAAGCTTATCGGGAGAGCGAAGCAGGTAAAAAAGGCGTACTGCTAAAAAATCAAGGCGGTGTCATTAAAGCAAACTGTGGCGCATCAATGAAGCCAACACAGAAATCATCACGAGGAAATTAATAATGCCAAACGCACGAGCGCCAATGGAAAAACCAGATCTTCCTGAAGCATATGAAAAAGAGTATACTGAAGCAGATATGGAAATATTATCGCAACGCCTAATCGACAAATATGGCACGGACAATCCAGCAGAACTAAAGTCCCGTATTGTACAACGCGGACTTCAGGAGATGCAGAAAAAAGAGGGTCGTCCCGGTATGAAAGATGGCGGCATGGCTAAAGGTAAAGGTGGCAAGTCTTATCAACACAACTATGCTACTGGCGGATCTGTGACAGATCATCTGAGTGCATCAAGAGGACATCCAGCAAATAGGCAGGGGCCGATATCTGTACAAGCAATGACAGCGCAATATGTTTCTCCTTTAGACGCAACAAAACGTAAGAAGTATGGCGCTTAACGTAACACGCCCTAGCCGATTTAAGAGCTACGGTAAACACGCAACAGTAAATGGATTAGGTCAAATATTATACACCTGTCCGCCGAATACAGTTGCGTACATGTCGCTTATATTTTTGTCTAACGGCACAGCTAATGCATCAGATGTCGATGTTGTGTGGACTGATTATAATAACGGTGCCCCAATTACTGTTATCGGAGGAAAGAACTTATCTGGCGGGGATTTTATTCAGTTGTCTGGGTCATTCATTGTGCTTGAAGCGAATGACACAATTACCCTAACAGCAGACAATACTTCTGGCGGTAACAATCCTGACATCGGTGGCATCGTAACTGTTGAAGAGGTGTTCTTACCAAATGGCTAAAGGTGTAAAGCATTATTATCGTGATGGTACAGAACACACTGGTGCCACGCATAAAGATCCCAAAGGTAAATTAATGTCTGGTGCTAGGCACACAAAGAATAGTAAATACCTGTATCACTTTGATGAACTATCGAAGACAGCACAGAAAAAAGCAAAGCCTGTGAAAATGGCTAAGGGTGGGAGCACTGTTAATGCATCAGGTAACTACACCAAACCGGGATTACGTAAGCGCATATTTGAGCAAGTTAAAGCTGGTGGAAAGGGCGGTGCGCCCGGACAGTGGTCGGCTAGAAAAGCTCAACGAGTTGCGCTATTATACAAACAACAAGGCGGCGGATATAAATCGTGAAGGCACCACAAAAATCTCTAAATGCATGGACCAAACAAAATTGGCGTACCAAGAGTGGCAAGCCATCTACGCAAGGCCCGAAAGCTACCGGGGAGCGTTATCTACCGGAGAAAGCTATCAAGGCTCTTTCGGCCAGCGAGTATGCCGCTACTACGAAAGCCAAACGCAGGGGCACAGCCGCAGGACAACAATTTGTAGCACAGCCTAAGACTGTGGCTAAAAAAACAAAACAGTATAGGAAAGTATGATGGCCCGCACATTAACGGATAAACAACAGAAGTTTTTAGATGTGCTATTTGATGAGGCGCGGGGAAGCCTTGTCGAAGCTAAAAAATTAGCCGGGTATTCTCCAACACATCACACAGGTTCAATCGTTGAATCGCTTAAAGAAGAAATATTACAACGCACCAACATGTACCTCGCTGGCAACGCTCCTCGTGCGGCCATGGCTATGGTTGGCGCACTAGTGGATCCTACTGAATTGGGCATCAAAGAAAAAATGGTAGCCGCAAAAGAAGTCATGGATCGCGTAGGGATTATTAAATCTGAGAAGGTACAAATCGAAGCAACAGGCGGTGTAATGCTACTTCCACCGAAACGTAGTGAGGATGACGACTAACCGATCAGCAGGAAGGTGGATACTTCCACAACCTGAGAATGTAATTAAAGATGAAGACTTCTTACCAATACCAAGGATAGCCAGAACAATTCCTTTTGGTTATCAAGAAGATCCTGAAGACTCAGACATGCTACTGCCTATACCTAGAGAACTACGTGCTCTAGAAAAAGCAAAAGAATATTTACAGCAGTATAGTTATCGTGAAGTTTCTCTGTGGCTGGAAAAGCAAACAGGACGAAGCATTTCACATGTGGGACTCAAAAAGCGTATAGATAGTGAGCAATCCAACAAAAGACGAAGTGCAACTCTCCGCGAGTGGGCCAGAAGGTACAAAAAGGCAATCGAGCAGGCGGAGAAAATCGAGCGCGAAAGGCTCGGCGCAATCCGCAAAGAAAACGACGACGCAGAGCCAGCCGTCGATAGAGATTCGTGAGGACGTTCACGAAGCCCCAGAATTTGAACCAATTCGCCCAGAAGAACACAATGTAATCTTTAAGCCAAACGCCGGTCCCCAGACTGAGTTTTTGGCATCTGGAGAAAGGGAGGTGCTCTATGGAGGTGCCGCAGGCGGTGGTAAGTCTTATGCTATGTTGGCTGACCCGCTACGATTTATGGGACACCCATCCTTTAGCGGGCTACTCTTACGCCATACTAATGAAGAGCTAAGAGAACTCGTTTGGAAATCACAAGAGATGTACCCAAAGATCTGGCCCGGAATAAAGTGGTCAGAAAGAAAAATGCAGTGGACTGCTCCTTCAGGCGCTCGGCTGTGGTTTTCGTATTTAGACAGGGACGAAGACGTTATGCGTTACCAAGGTCAAGCCTTCAGTTGGATTGGCTTTGACGAATTGACGCAGTGGCATACTCCTTTTGCTTGGGACTATATGAGATCTCGTTTGCGGAGCACTGCACAAGATCTGCCCATTTATATGCGAGCAACAACTAACCCCGGTGGTCCCGGCCATCAGTGGGTAAAGAAAATGTTTATTGATCCTTCCCCTCCGGGGAAAGCTTTTCATGCAACGTCAGTTGAAACTGGAAAGACTTTGGTGTATCCTTCCGGTCACAGCAGGGCCGGTGAACCATTGTTTAAACGTAGGTTTATACCTGCAATGTTAACAGACAACCCTTATCTGTATGATCAGGGTGATTATGAAGCGATGCTCCTGTCTTTACCGGAACATCAACGCAAGCAGTTGTTAGAAGGTAATTGGGATGTTGCAGAAGGTGCCGCGTTTCCTGAGTTTAACAGAAGTGTTCACGTGTGTGAGCCTTTTGATATACCTCGTAATTGGGTTAAGTTTCGCGCCTGCGATTATGGGTACGGCTCTTATTCTGCTGTTGTTTGGTTTGCCTGTAGTCCTGATGAACAACTTATTGTCTATCGTGAGTTATATGTTAGTAAAGTTTTGGCGACTGATCTTGCAGATATGGTTCTCGATCTTGAATCAGAAGATGGTACGATTAAGTACGGCGTACTAGATAGTTCTTGTTGGCATAAGCGTGGTGATATAGGTCCATCACTGGCAGAGCAGATGATTGCTCGTGGGTGTCGATGGAGACCTTCTGATAGATCAGCGGGTTCACGAAAGGCAGGAAAAAATGAATTGCATCGGCGTTTACAGATCGATGAATTTACAGAAGAGCCGCGTTTAATTATATTTGAAAATTGTGTTAACTTAGTTTCACAATTACCCAGTATACCTCTAGACAAAAAGAATCCAGAGGACGTAGACACTAAGGCGGAAGATCATTTATATGACGCATTGCGTTATGGCGTGATGAGTCGCCCTCGTTTTTCTATATGGGATTATGACCCATCAAGCTCCCCAACGTCAGCCTTTAATGCCGCTGACTCAACATTTGGATATTAGATAATATGGAAGAGAACGATCCCATCATTGATGACGGTAACATTTCTTTAGATGATGTTACCAACTACTCGGATGAAGATCCCGCTACGCAACGCCTATTGCGTTTTGTAGAGGAAAGGTTTAGTAAAGCGGAAACAAGCCGCCGCACTGACGAAGAACGGTGGTTGCAATCATACAGAAATTATCGTGGTATCTATGGTCCCGATGTTCAGTTTACGGATTCAGAAAGATCTCGCGTCTTTATTAAAGTAACTAAAACTAAATCACTGGCGGCATACGGGCAGATTGTTGATGTGCTTTTCGCTGGACAAAGATTCCCTCTATCTATCGAACCAACAACACTTCCTGAAGGTGTATCTGAGGCTGTCTCATTTGACCCACAGAAGCCTGAAGGAGTTGATGCAGGGGGAGGTACTGAGCAATCTGAATTGTCGTACGGTTACAAAGGAGATGGCTCAGAGGTTCCTAAAGGAGCGAGACTACGTGATGTTCTAGGTCCACTACGCAGTAAACTTGAAAGCGTAGAGAAGTTAGAAGAAGGTCCGGGAACTACACCCACATCACAAACATTCTTCCCCGCTCTTGTTGCCGCCAAGAAGATGGAAAAGAAAATTATGGATCAGCTTGAGGAGTCGAGCGCATCCAAGAAATTACGTAGCGCCGCATTTGAAATGGCGTTGTTTGGTACTGGTATCATGAAAGGCCCATTTGCCGTAGACAAAGAGTACGCTAATTGGGACGACGAAGGCAACTATGACCCCGTAATTAAAACAGTTCCTTTTGTAGATCATGTTTCTATCTGGAATTTCTATCCAGATCCAGATGCTGACAATATGGACGAAGCATTATATGTTATTGAGCGACATAAAATGTCTCGTTCTCAAATACGTGCCTTAAAGAAACGCCCGTACTTCCGTTCTTCTGTAGTCGATTCCGTAATCGAAATGGGAGAATCATATGCTAAAAAGTATTGGGAGGACGATCTTAACGACTATTATATTCAAAACGACATTAATCGTTATGAGGTTTTAGAATACTGGGGCGTTATTGACGTAGAACTTTTAGAAGAATCTGGAGTAACTGTTCCAGAAGAACTAGAAGGATATGATGAGTTACAGGCAAACATTTGGATTTGTAACGGTCGAATTCTTCGCGCTGTATTAAATCCGTTCAAGCCGTCAAAAATACCTTATTACGCAGTACCTTACGAGTTAAATCCATATTCTTTCTTCGGTGTTGGCATTGCGGAAAATATGGATGATACGCAAACATTGATGAATGGTTTCATGCGTATGGCTGTAGATAATGCTGTGCTGTCAGGTAATCTTCTTATCGAGATTGACGAAACTAATCTTGTGCCGGGGCAGGATTTATCAGTCTATCCGGGCAAAGTATTCCGTCGTCAGGCGGGCGCTCCGGGACAGGCAATCTTTGGAACAAAGTTCCCTAATGTCTCGCAAGAAAACATGCAACTGTTTGATAAGGCTCGTGTTCTTGCAGACGAATCGACTGGCTTCCCTTCGTTCGCGCATGGGCAAACTGGGGTTGCTGGTGTAGGACGTACCGCTTCTGGCATTTCCATGTTGATGAATGCGGCGGCTGGCGGAATTAAAACTGTTATTAAAAATATTGATGATTACTTATTGCGGCCAATGGGCGAAGCTTTGTACAGCTTTAATATGCAATTTGACTTTGATCCCGAAATCAAAGGGGACTTGGAAGTCAAAGCCCGTGGCACGGAATCTTTGATGGCTAATGAAGTTCGTAGCCAAAGACTGATGCAGTTTATGCAAGTTGCGTCTAGCCCCGTTCTCGCTCCGTATGCCAAGTTCCCTTACATTATTAGGGAGATTGCTAAGTCTATGGATCTTGATCCAGATAAAGTGACTAACTCAATGGAAGAGGCCGCTAGACAAGCAGAGTTATTTAAACAAGAAAACCCACAGCCAGAAGCTGGCCCAATGGGTGTTCCCGGCGTAGCCGATACCGCAGGAACAGGAAATGGAAATATCGGCATTGGTCTAGCTCCTGTACCGGGAGAACAAGGCTTTACAGGTAATGAACAACCAACTCAACAAGGACCAACTCCGCAAGCAGTCGGTCAGTAAACTTAAAACGCTAACAAGTACAAAAAAACAGTGGGATGCCTTTTGTGATTATTTGGACATCCTGATATCCGAACAACATACTAAGTTGGAGAAATCGGATAACGTAGTATCTGTTTATCGGGCACAAGGCGCGATTGATGTACTTAGGTTTCTTAAATACTTAAAAGATGAGGCTGACGATTAATGTCAACATTAGGTAGGCTGGTAGCAAAACAAACCAAAGATGTCTTTGGGGATTATTTTCTTAAATCTAGGAAGTCTGTTGAGGACTCTCCGCGTGGGCAAACAAAGCCAAAGCCTGCCGCGTCTTACATTAAACAAATGCAGAAAGAAGGTGTAGCGACTGAGGAGATGAAAGATTTAGGATTATTAGATGATTATGATCCTAAAACTGGACCGCTTCGCAATAAGCGCATGACTAAGCAAGAACTTCTCGATGATATTGATCGTCGTCGTGAAGAAAATTTAGTTGGGCGCGGCACTGTTCGTTTAGCAAGGCCAGATGAAATTACAAAATCTGCAGAAGATTCTACAGCCGTTGGTAGAAATATTCTTCCTAACATGACGTATGAAGGAATGACTGCTTATGAAGGTCATACACCTCGTATCGGAGAACCAGACACATACCAAGAAATAGTTTACAGCCAGCGCGGCGGGGAGCAATCCCGTTTGCGTGAGGCATTGGCTAAAGACCCGGAAACAATTCATGACGGAGAACACGAAAGCTGGATGGCGGGGATGCACTTTCCGGAAACAGACCAGCTTTTTCACCTTCGTGTCAATCGGGGCGTAACTGAAGAATATGATCGTGTAACAAACATCCTAGAAATTCAATCAGATGTACAGCAAAGACGACAACGCCCCCCTGAACATGAGGCATTGCAGAAAATAGCGGCGACAGATCCGGTTCTTCCAATGGTTGAAAACTGGGAAAAGCTGGGCGTAAAAGAAGCTATTAGGTTGGCTATTCGTAGGGGCGATAGATACGTTGCAGTTGCGCCGGGAAGAGAGATAGCTGAGTCCGTACAGGCGCGAGAAATGGTATCTGAAGCCACAAATGTTATACCCACAGTTCAGCGCGGAGAAAATCCTCTAACTGGGAAGGAAGAAGATTTAGTTTCCTTTGAGCCGCAAGGTGTTAACATTGAAGAGGTTTATATTAAGTACAGCCAAGACGCTGAAGATATTGGAGACAGCATTGGGGCAAACGTAGATATCAATCTAATCGAGGATATGACTGGCATTTCTAATTTTGATCCGGACGATCTTGGAGACTTAGCTAGAGATTATCTCGTTACAAAATTTTCAGGGTATGACAATAATATAACAGCGCCAAATTTGCCATCATTACTTAGACGACTACAGCGATACGAAAAAAATATTTCGACTATGTTAAAAGAAGAAGGGCTAGAGCCTATGACCTTTCTCAATTTCATGGAGGAATATATTTTACCTAACAACCTTAGACAAGAATTAAGTGTCCTTGATGATGAAATTATAGAACGTGGGTCTAACGTCGGATTTGATATCACACGCGAATATCCTATTAAAGATGTTGCTGAAGAATTAGGTGTATCTATCGCTGAAATTCGTAGAAAGGCTGAAGCGAATGAGCCACTTACAATGCAGGCAGGGCAAGGTTTTGGCGGAAAGGGCATCATACAGTTTTATGATGAAGCTTTGCTATCGCCAAAACGTGTTCAAAACTACGGTGATTTTCCTGTCGTAACAATTAAGCAACGTCGGGATGGAGCATTCGGAGAAGAGTTTGTAGAGACACAAGCACTTGACTTGCGCCAATACTACGTAAATCAAATACTTGGTGATGATGAAAAGAATAAACCTTTATCTTTATACTCTGCAGGAAGTGCTGGCTTACTCGCAAGTTACTTAGCAAATAAATTTGTTTTCGGGACTTCTTCTGAGAGCAAACAAAATGAGGAACCCCTAGAAATGAAATCAGGCGGAGATGTAGATCCGGTATCGGGAAATGATATCCCACCCGGAGCATTGGCAAAAGAAGTAAGGGATGATGTTCCTGCAATGCTTAGCGAGGGAGAGTTTGTTTTCCCTGCGGATGTAGTTCGTTATATTGGCCTAGATAAGCTGATGAAAATGAGACAGCAAGCTAAAGAAGGCTTAGCTAAAATGGAAGACATGGGTCAAATGGGCAACTCGGATGAGGCGATCATTTCTGATACTGTTCCGCATGAACCGATTGAAATGGCTATCGGCGGAAATGTTCCGCAATACCGTGGGCAAAAAACACCAAACTATATGAAGCCGGGAGCAGTACACACAGCCCCTAAATTCTCTGGCGTACAACAAGGCGCTCCTCAATCTGTATACGCGCAAAATCAATTTAAAACTGTAGCACCGATAGTGCCTACAGGACAACCCCCTGTTAACACTGGTGGGTTTAGCCCACAAACACAGCAACAGGGAACTACTCAGTCTGTTGTTCAGCCTACAATAACACCACCTGCACCCATGTCTTACGAAATGCGTAGATACAGAAATGAAGAAGGTAATGTAATTTATGTTCCTGTTATCAATGGGGTTCCACAGTTTGCTATCCCAGAGGGATATACTTTCCAGACCAGAATGGCAGGAATTAATGAGGCCGCTGAAGAAGCTTTAGGAAAACCAAGCACTACAGAAAGTAAAGTAGATCCAGTTCTTAAAACAACGGCAGTAACAGAAAGCGGAGGTGGCGAAGGCCGCGATGAAAACGATGACGGCGGTCGTCCGGATGCAAATGCTGATCCTGTTATGGGTGTTGCTCGGGGGTTTTTAGAAGTCAATCCAAACTACACAAACGCGACGGCACTGCAAGACAATATTAATAAATACCGTAGTGCACAAATCAAAGGATTGGTTGGCGCTGGTCTATCCCTAGCAACAGGCAACTTTGTAGGGGCCGCAGTTTCTCTTGGTATGATGCAGAAAAAAACAGGAGAGTACCAAAACAATGCTTTTAATCAATTGCCGCCAGAAGTACAAAATTTACTTTCCTACACTACAGGCAGTTCTACAGGAAAACCATCGTATGTAAAAGGCGTTACTAGTGCAAACGCTCAAAAAGTATTTACTGAATCCGTAAAAGCTGGAGCATCTCCTGCTCTTGCCACAGCTTTCGCAATTCAATCAGATGCGTTTGCTGGTTCAGGCGTAGGAGATTATACTGATCTTGGGCAATTAGAACGCGATATAGCGGCTGGTAAATTTGGCGGCGGCACAGATGCTCGTGGCAATCAAATTGATGTAGGCGGCGGCAATGTAATGAACGTAGGTTCAGTCCAGACTGCAATGACGGCGGACTTCTTTACAGGATTTAGTCAAGATGACTTAGATTGGTATAACGGTACTGGCGACTATGATACTACATCAGCAGATCAGATGAGAGATAACCTAGCTGGATCTTCCGATGGTTTAGGTGGCATTGGAGAAATAGGATCAGATAAATTTGATGAAACTGTGGATACCGTAACGGCAAGTCGAGATAGTGGGTCAGCGAGAAGCACTAGCACTAGCACTAGCACGGGCAAGAGCGAAGCGGATCAGATGAGAGATAACCTAAGCGGTTCGGATGGGTTAGGCGCATTTGGTTAATAATTAATGGATTTATACGATAAGATTATAATTGAAGATGAAGAATTGTTAGGTGAGGAGAGAAGGATATTTAATTCTCCTCTTATTGATAGAACAAATACAGTAAAACAAAACTTAGAACTAATTTCTCGTATGCCAACTGAAACAACGTCAAAGTCGTTTTCAGAGATTATGGACATTCGCGCAAAACAACTACTGAAAAAAGCAAAGGATACTGGAAGGGATATCCGCGTTTCATATTCTGGAGGAATAGACAGTACGTCCGTGTTGTGCGCTTTGATAAAATATAATGAAGAGTATCCCGAAGTAAATATAACAGCAGTCATGTCAGACGAAAGTTATTACGAGTATCCAGAGTTTTACGAAAACCATCTTAAATCTAGAGTAACTGTTCAGTGGGTAGCATCTTTAGATGTTCTAGAAACGCTTGTAAAAGAATCTGAAAAACCGTACTACATTGTGACTGGTGAGATAGGAGATCAGTTATTTGGTAGTGCTATAATGTTTACTTTATCTCCGGAGTTGCTAGAAGATAAGTGGGCCACGAACTTGAAACTTGTCAATTACTTAAAGTTGGAACCAATAGCAAAACAAAATCCGTTTTTTGAAGAAGACAGATCGTTAGCAAATTTTTTGTGGTGGTTAAACTTTACTTTAAAGTATCAATGGGTTCAATTAAGAATGTGTGTTTCTCTTGGATCAAAGCAGTTTAAAAATACTATTCATTTTTTTGACTCTGATTTATTTCAAAGCTGGGCAATTACACATCCCATGAAAGAAAAATTCCACGACTACACTAAACCACAAACATATAAAATGCCAGCAAAACAATATATATTTGATTTTGCAAAAGATTTATGGTATCTTAAATCAAAAATAAAAGTGCCGTCGTTGTGCAATACTGTTAGTGATAGTTTTGCAACAGACTTGAGTAGAATCACTAGTGATTTGAAAATTTATAAATTTAGACAGGAAGAATATGAGGTTACTTAAAAAAGGCGAAACAGAAATTATTAAAGGTTCTGGTTTGTACGCTCACACTATTTATGTCGGAAATCATAAAGTAGATGTTGCTCGCGGGGATACTGCTTGGGCAGTTAGCGACAAAAAAGTTTTTGTTGCGCCGGGGAAAAGATCTATTGAAACAAACTCTATGTGTGTAGTTTTGCGGGGATATAATTGTCCGTATCGTTCTTCTGCTATTAACGGCAGTGACACAAACTTGCCTTACATTAATGGATGTAGCACTGACCAGCTTATTCACCCAATTCGCCCCGGCGACCCAACATTACAAAAATTAACTATTCCCCCACATGCGTCCGAGCAGAAGCATCACATTCATTCTACTGCTAGAGTTGTTTACGTATACGAAGGACAAGGCTGGAGCATTATTGGAATGAAAGGAGATGAAAAGCATTTGTTGGAAGAAGGCGATGTTATTATTTTAGATAAAATGGAACCTCATCATTTTGAGACAGAAGACAGTAGTCTTACTGTAATACCTTTTCATGTGTATAGTTCTACTCCATTGGAGCATAACCATGCAATGAAATTAGGAACGCACGAAGTTTAAATACTTCATTTAACTGGCTACCTAACGCCCTTCGGCAACCGTTAGCCCCAGACAAAGGAAAAACTAATGTCTACAACAACAACTGAAATGACTAAGAAAGTCGAACAAGTAAAAGTCGCATCTGGCTTTGCTAAGCGGAATGCGAATAAAAAGCGTATTGAAGATGAAGAAGCTGAACTTGCTGAATTAATGAAAGCAAAAGAAGAAGCTACTGAAGATAATGAACAAGTTGATGAAGGTCCAGAGCCTAAGAGCGCGGAAGAGAAAACCTTTAAGAAAAGGTACGGCGATTTGCGCCGACACGCGCAGAAGACTGAGGAAAAATTACAAGAACAAATCGATCAGCTAAAAGCGCAACTTGATGCGTCTACTAAAAAAGAAATCAAGTATCCAAAGTCTGAGGATGAACTGACAGCTTGGATGGAAAAGTATCCAGATGTTGCTAAGATTGTTGAAACTATTGCAATGAAAAAAGCAAATGAAACTGCGTCTGAATATGAAAATAAATTTAAAGAAATCGATGAAATGAAGTTAGAAGCGCGGCGAGAAAAAGCTGAAGCTGAACTCATGCGTTTACACCCAGACTTTGAACAGATCCGTGATACGGACGATTTCCATAACTGGGTGGAAGAACAACCTAAGTGGGTGCAGGATGCGCTTTATGATAACGATAACGACGCTATCTCTGCATCTCGCGCTATTGATTTGTATAAGGCGGATATGGGCATTAGTGGAAAGAAGAGATCTTCTTCTGACCGCGATGCGGCAAAAGCTATTGGAACTCGATCTGAAAGATCTTCCCCTGAAGCAGACGAGTCTAACAGTTACTTTAAAGAATCTGATGTTGCTCGCATGACTGCACAGCAATATGAAAAAATGGCAGACGAAATTGCCGAAGCAATTCGTACAGGTAAGTTTATTTATGATCTATCTGGATCTGCACGATAAATTACTTGACAATTAGTATTCTGTAGATATAACTATATGCAGGACGTAGTGGCCCCGTAAGGATACCCACGACTATTTAATATTAAGATGAACTGTTATTTTAACTTCAGGCCAGTTGTTAAATTAGCAGGGATTCTTATTATGCCTTCTCAGAACACCCAAACTACGCAGGCCGCTACTCACTTTGGCCGGTGAGAAAGCCACCCTGATGCTAGATGGCCTCTGCCGAAGTTACACATAACCTTAACCCTATGCTTATAATATAAGGAGTGTCATCATGGCATTTGCAAAAGCGGCGGGCTACGGCAACCTACCTAATGGTAACTTTAGCCCGATTATCTATTCAAAGCAGGTACAACTTGCTTTCCGTAAGTCTTCTACTGTAGAAGATATTACTAACAACGATTACTTCGGTGAAATCGCTCAAATGGGCGACTCAGTGAAGATTATCAAAGAGCCTGAAATCTCAGTCAAGGCATACGCACGTGGTTCTCAAATCACTGCGGATGATCTGGATGATGAGGATTTCTCACTTACAATCGACAAAGCGAACTATTTCGCATTTAAGATTGACGACATCGAAGAAGCTCACTCACACGTGAACTTTATGCAGATGGCTACTGACCGTGCGGCTTACCGCCTTCGTGATCAGTATGACCAAGAAGTTCTTGCATACTTGTCTGGCTATACTCAGTCTGCACTTCACGGTGCTGGCGATACAGTCAACACAACTGTAAACGGGACTAAAGCTGTTACATCAGCAGGTTCAGACGAACTTCTTTCCGCAATGAAGTTAGACGAGACGACTTTTGTTTCTTCTGGTACTTCTGGCGATGCTATTCCAATCGTCCCACGTTTGCCGGGTGCTACATCATTCCCATCAGGAACGGTATCCCCATTACAAGCGATTGCTCGTATGAGCCGTCTACTTGATCAACAGTTTGTTGACACAAACGGACGTTGGTTGGTTGTTGACCCTGTGTTTGCTGAAACTTTGAAAGACGAAGATTCTCGTCTGTTCAATTCAGACTTCGGCGGCTCTGGCCTCCAGAATGGTCTTGTTATTAATAACCTGCACGGTTTCCGTGTTTATATTTCTAACAACCTGCCTTCTGTTGGTACTGGTCCTGCTGTTGCTTCTTCAACTGCACAAGGCACTAACTATGGTGTAATCACTGCAGGTCATGATTCAGCGGTTGCTACTGCTCAGCAGATCAACAAGACTGAAACTTACCGTGATCCAGACAGCTTTGCTGACATCGTTCGTGGTATGCACCTGTATGGTCGTAAGATTCTTCGTCCAGAAGGTATCGTAACTCTTCGTTACCAAACTGGCTATTAATAGGGGGATCTAACAATGGCTAAATCTACATCTTTGCTTTCAAAAGCAATCTTGGTTGAGAAGGAAGTTGAGCTTCCTACTTCAACTGGCACAGTAACAGGTCCATCTGTTGGAGCGGGAACTCTCGTTCTAGCGGCTGGCGTTGAGTTAATCGACGCTATGGACTCTGCTGATTACGATGTCACAGTCACTGACGGCACAACTACTTTCATGGCGGCTACTGCTGTCGATAGTGGTTCTGCTGGTGATTTCGCTTTTGGTACTCAAACTCAGGGTATCGTAGCGTCTGCTGACACAATCGACGTAACTGGTACAGCTACAGCTTCTCCTGCGGCTACAGTGACTGCTCGTGTATGGGCAATCGTTGTTGACGTTAATGAAGCAACAGGCGGTGCTGACGAAGTTGTTCGTGATCAACTTGCATAAATAACAATGCGGATGGGGGCTTCGGCCCCCTGACGTATATATAAAGGTATTTAATGTAAATGGCTACTTATATTGATTTAACAAATGAGTTGTTACGCAGGCTCAACGAAGTTGTAATTGATCAGAACGACTTCCCGTCTGTGCGTAATATTCAAGCGTTAGCAAAAGATGCTATCAACTCCTCTATTAGAAAAATTATTCAATCCGCGCAAGAGTGGCCTTTTACATTAACTACTTATTCCCAAACGCTAACTGCTGGAACCCGTGAATATGATTTTCCTGCGGACATGTCTTCTGTTGACTGGGATTCTTTTTACATTAAACAGTTAGCTAGCAAAAGTAATCAACCGCAGAAGTTGAGTGTGATTCCATACACTGAGTATTTATTTAGATATAGACCTGACGACGAGACTGGTGATGAAGGATCTGGGATTGCAATTCCTCTCAGAGTATACCAAACGCAAGAAGAAAAGTTTGGCGTAACACCAAGTCCAAATGATGCATACGTTGTTGAGTATAAATACTGGACGTTTCCTACAAGCTTGAACTTGTACACAGATACAGCAGTAATTCCCGATAGGTTTAATCATGTCATAATTGATGGTGCTATGATGTACATGATGCGTTTTCGCTCTAACGAACAAAGTGCGCAAATTCATCAAAATGATTTTGAAGAGGGGATTAAAATGATGAGAAGGTTATTAGTTGACGATAAATTATTTGTTCGCTCTACCTACAAGCCAAGATCTACTTTTAATTCCTACGCACTCAGGGTAGTTGTAGATGGCGGATGATCTACAGATCTTTAGTGTTTCCTGTGAAGGCGGACTACACACAAACAAAAATTTACTATCTCATAGTGAGTTACTTCCGGGATCTGCTACACGACTAATTAATTACGAACCATCTCTTACTGGTGGATATCGTAGAATTAGCGGGTACACTAACACCTATACAAATTTACCGGGAACCGGACCCGTACTTGGTGTTTGTGTTATTGGAGATGTTAACGACGGAATACTTGCGTGTCGCGCTCCTTCTTCTGGAACTAATTATCTTTACTATTGGGATAACACTAGCTCTGCTTGGGTAGCCGTTACTCTTTCGGGATCACCCACAACGAGTGGGGTTACACGTGTACGTTTTTTAAAGTACAATTGGTTTGATCAAAAAGTATTGTTGACTGATGGAGTCAATCCAGCGGCTATTTATGACGGAACGACTTACACTCAAATAACAGACGCTAATGCTCCAGTAAATCCTAAATACGCAACAGACTTTAAAGGACATATATTTTTGGCGGGTTCATCTGCCAACCCCAATGAGGTATACCATAGCTCTCCTTTGAGCGATACGAATTTTGACCCCGGCCTTGGCGCTGGATCTGTAAATGTTGGGTTTGAAGTTATCCAGATTAAAGCTTTCCGAGACGAGTTATACGTGTTCGGAAAAAATAATATTAAAAAAATTGTAGGTACTAACAATAGCGATTTTACTGTTTTGCCAGTTACTAACGATCTAGGGTGTTTATCTGCGGATTCAGTTATCGAGCTTGGCGGCGATCTTTTATTCCTTGGTCCTGACGGTATGCGTCCAGTATCTGGCACAGATAAAATTGGTGACGTAAACCTTGAGACTGTTTCCAAAAACATACAATCAATTTTTAATTTTATTTCTAACAATAACGATTTGAGCACTTTGTGTTCTGTAGTTATCCGTCAAAAATCACAATTTAGAATATTCTTTGGCGCGGCGGAATCTGAAGGCGTTATTGGTGCGTTACGCGAACAACAGGCTGGCGGCATTGTTTTTGAGTTTGGACAACTTTTAGGAATATCTGCCACTTGCGCGGACTCTGGATATATAGGATTGAATGAAATAGTCATTCATGGAGACTCTAATGGGAAAGTTTACAAGCAAGAAACTGGAACAAGTTTCGATAATGCTGAAATATTTTCTCTTTTTCAAACACCTTTTTACCATATGGGTGATCCGGAGCTAAGAAAAAACTTTTTAAAGTTATCTACATACCTTAGAACAGAAGGAACAACAAACATTGTTTTGGGTATTGTATACGATTACAATGATATATTTGTATCAAACCCCACAAATTACAGTTTAACGTCGGACGCAACAGCCGCTCTTTTCAACGAAGCGGAATACGATTCAACTGCTGTGTTTGATGGTAACGCATCCCCCGTATCCAAAACAAATTTTTCCGGATCGGGAACATCAATTGCACTTAAATTTGTAACTAACGACACTAACGCAAGTCATTCGATTCAAGGTTTTGTGTTGTTATTTGGTCTTGGAGACAGAAGATAAATGGCAGGCTATACTCGACAATCCGTTGCGGATATCGTTACAGGCGAGATTGTAAAATCTGCACCTATTAACGCCGAATACAACGCAATCCGCGATGCCTTTGCGGCACTTACTGGACACAAGCATGATGGATCAGCGGCAGAAGGAGGCTACGTTCCTGTACTTGCTGACGCGGATGCTAAGAATAAAGTTGTTGTAGACACATCCAATAATCGAGTGGGCGTTTTTGTTGAGGTATCTTCCGCCGCAGTAGAACAAGTACGATTCCAAGACGGTGCTATTGTTCCTGTTACAGATGATGACATTAATTTAGGCACATCTTCTTTAGAATTTAAAAACTTGTTCTTGGATGGAACTGCTACTGTCGATACTCTTCAGGTTGACGAAAGCGCAACGATCACTGCTAACTTAACAGTCAATGGAAATACAACACTTGGAAATGCGGCCAGCGACACAGTAACTATCACTGCAGACGTTGCTTCTGCTGTGATACCTTTTGCAGATGACACTCATGACCTTGGTGCTGTTGGCTCTGAGTGGCGTAACTTATACGTCGATGGTACAGCAAATATCGATTCGCTTGTAGCTGATACTGCCGATATTAATGGCGGTACTATCGATGGCGTGACAATTGGAGGAAGCTCTGCGGGAGCTATTACGGGTTCTACAATCACAGCTAATAGTGGTTTTACTGGTGCTGTAACAGGCAATGTTACTGGTAATCTTACTGGCAATGTTACTGGTAACGTGACAGGCAATTTGACGGGCGATGTTACTGGAGATGTTACTGGAGATTTAACTGGCGACGTTTACGCTAGTAACGGAACATCGAAAGTATTAGAAAATGGAACTGATGGAACTAATGCAACTTTCACTGGTGCTGTAACAGGTGCAGTTACTGGTAATGTCACAGGTAATGTTACCGGCAACGTCACGGGCGATCTAACAGGAGATGTAACCGGAAATGTAACTGGTAACACTACGGGCGCTCACACCGGCAATGTTACGGGTAACGTAACTGGCAATGTAACTGGTAACGTTACAGGAGACTTAACCGGAGATGTTTATGCTTCTAACGGTTCTTCAAAAATATTAGAAAGCGGGACAAATGGAAGTGACGCTACGTTTACTGGAGATGTAACTGGGGATGTCACTGGTGATGTAACCGGAAACCTTACGGGCAATGTCACAGGTAATGTTACTGGCAATGTGACCGGAAACGTAACCGGTGATGTAACAGGCAATATAACGTCAACTGGCACATCTACTTTTACTACTGTTGACATCAACGGTGGTACAATTGATGGCACGACTATTGGAGGCACAAGCGCCGCCGCAGGAACATTTACTAATTTAACGTCTACCGGAACATCAACTCACGCTACTGTTGATATTAATGGTGGTGCGATTGATGGGACTCCAGTCGGTTCGACAACGCCTGCGGCTGGTGCTTTTACAACTTTATCTGCTAGTTCTGGCCTTACAGGAAATGTGACAGGTAATGTCACAGGTAACGTCACAGGAAATGTGACAGGAGATTTAACTGGTGATGTTACTGGAAACGTAACTGGAAACTTAACTGGTAATGTCACAGGTAACGTAACAGGTGCAGTTACAGGTAACGTAACAGGGGATATTACTTCTTCTGGAACTTCTTGCTTTGCCGCTGTGCAGACAACAGGTAATGTATCTGTTGGAGGCAACTTAACTGTTTCAGGCACAATCACTACAGTTTGTTCTACAAATACGACTATTGCGGATGGTCTATTGGAGTTAGGCACTGGCACTACGGGTTTGCCAACTAACGATACTGGAATCGTTATAGAAAGAGGCAGTGCCGCCAATGCCTTTATTGGCTTCGATGAAAGCGCTGATAAATTTACAGTAGGCACTGGAACTTTCTCTGGTAGTAGCACTGGTAATTTAAGTATAACAACTGGAACACTAGTTGCTAATGTTGAAGGCAACGTAACTGGGGATGTTACGGGTGATTTAACGGGTAATGTTACAGGGAATGTTACTGGAGACGTAACTGGAAACCTTACAGGAAATGTTACTGGAAATGTCACAGGTGACGTTACTGGCAATGTAACGTCTACAGGCACTTCGACATTCAGCACCGTTGATATAAATGGCGGAGCAATTGACGGTACTACTATTGGGGCCACCAGTGCATCAACAGGCGCATTCAGCGCATTAACTGCTTCTGCAACTACCACGCTTGCTGACTTATGTGTTAACGGAAACACAGTACTTGGTGATGCGGCCACAGATACTGTGACATTTACTGCAGATGTTGCTTCTCATATTTTACCATCAGCCGACAATACGTACGATCTTGGTTCTTCCTCTGCTGAGTGGCGTAATTTATACATTGACGGCACAGCAAATATTGACTCTCTTGTTGCTGACACAGCAGATATTAATGGGGGAACTATTGATGCAACTGTTATCGGCGCAACAACTGCCTCCGCGATTACTGGCACAACAATCACAGCAAATACTTGTCTTTGCGGAAACGTTGATGGAAATGTCGCGGGTAATGTAACTGGTAATTTGACCGGAGATGTTTTTGCATCTAATGGCACTTCAAAAATATTAGAAAGTGGAACGGATGGAACGGATGCTACCTTTACCGGTGATGTTACTGGAGCAGTTACAGGAAACGTAACTGGTAATGTAACTGGAAACGTAACTGGTAATGTGACTGGGGATGTGACAGGAAATGTAACTGGCAACTTAACCGGTAATGTAACTTCTTCTGGAACATCTAACTTTGCTACGCTGTCAGCTTCTGGCACCGTAACATACGGTAGCTTGTCAGATGGTATTATCACCATTACTGGGTTTGTTGACGAAGATGACATGGCATCTAACAGTGCTACACTTATTCCGACACAGCAGTCTGTAGAAGCACGTATTCAAGCAGTTAACGGCGCTTCAAACAATGTTACCGGTTTGACAGCAACCGGCGCTGAACTAAATGCTGTAGCTGATGTTTCTGCAATTACAATCGATACCAGCACTGCAATCCGCGGCGACGATGGCATTGCTATTTACGATTCCTCTGCATCATCTATCTGTTACTTTGACCCTGATCTTCTAGATACATATTTCGCCAGTACACTAAAAACTTTGACTAACAAAACACTATCCAGCCCTACCGTGTCTGGTTTGTACCTTTCGGATGCAGGTTTTGTTGTAGAAGGTTCTAGTGCAAATGATTTTGAAACAACAGTTGCATTTACAGATCCTACTGCGGATAGAACGATAACTTTCCCAGATAGCACAGGGACTGTCGCTCTTACTAGCCAACTCGGAGTAAGTGAAGACACTACTCCACAACTAGGCGGTTCTTTAGATACCAACGGTAATAACATTGCCTTTGGAGACAGTGCAACACGCGGAACAGATGACACATTACGTTTTGGAGCAGGCAATGATTTAGACATTTATTCTAACGGAACAAATGCTTTCATAGATGCTTGTAATGCTCCGGGGTCTTTGCAGATATATGGCGGAACTAGTGGACTGTATATTGGAAAAGCTGACCAGACTATACTAATCGAAAGCTTTAGCAATGGCGTTGCTTTAGACCACAACAGCGTCATTAAATTTCTTACATTATCGACTGGTGTGCAAGCTATCGGTCGAATAGAGTTGAATGACAACTATACAACATGCCTTTTGGAAAACCCATCAGCAACCAAAAACATCGCACTATGTTTACCTGTTGCGGCTGGAACACTTGCTCTTAAATCTGATACGCAGTTTATTACTCTAGATTCTCCCGGAGCAAACAACGTTGAAAATGTGATTACACTAGAACGTACAACATCATTCAACACTCCAATGGCGGGCATAGGGACTGGTATTGCGCTGAATACTGAAACATCGGCAAACAATATAGAAAATGGCGCACTTATTGAATCTGTCGCTACAGATGTAACGGCTCTCTCAGAAGACTTTGATCTTAGATTTAGCACTATGGCCGCAGGAGCGGCGGCGGCAGAACGACTCATTGTTAACAGTAATGGCATTAAAGTATGCGGCGAAAAAATTGACATCATAAATACCAACAAAAAAGTTATTGTGGGGCAAAATGCAAACTCCGCATGTTGTTCAGTATCTGTAGGTTATGCCGCTGGGGGATTAACTGACGTTAATAACATCGGTGCTGTTGCAATTGGTTATAATGCAGGAAATGACATCGGCGCACCCGGATCTGTTTCAATTGGGTTTTGCGCCGGGTATGATAACTGGGCTGGCGGCGCTTGTTCAGTTCAAATAGGCTATCATGCTGGCGGATCAAATTACTTTAATAATAATTTAGTTGCAGTTGGTGGTTATGCTGGTGAGAGTGCCACGGCTGATAATGTCATTGCAATTGGTTTATGCGCCCATAAAGGTTCCTCATCCTGTCCAAATCAAATTGCCATTGGTACGAAAGCATTAGCGGCTGGAGCCGGGAGTGCTGGTCCGGACAATATTTTCATCGGGCATTACTCCACAGTGGCACCAACTAATAAGCCACAAGGTCATAACGTAGTCATTGGCAACGACACAGCTAAAGTTATTCATTCGACAGTGGCTGGTCAAGCTCACGGGAACACGTTAATTGGTAGTTGTTCTGCTATTGCCCTAACCTGTGGATCTTACAATATAGCTTTAGGGCATCTGGTTGGAAATAGCCTTACCTCGGGTAATTGTAATACCATCATTGGCTATAATGCTGGTAGCATTCTTACAACAGGGTCTGGTAACACCCTTATGGGGCAGAAAGCTGGTGGTAATATAACAACAGGAAGTAACAAAATTGTAATCGGGCATGGCGTAGACGGTTTCCTGCCAACAAGTTCTACTGGATCGATTCGTATAGGTGATTGGACTAATTCTGCTTGCGTAATGATTGCTAGCGTATTTGAACATGATGGCACTAAGAACGGAATAGCCGTAGGCGACGGAACCATGGGTTATACCGGCAATTGCGGAGTGGTTATTGGCGACTGGGCCGGTCAAGGTCAGACTGGCAATGCAAACGTTATAATAGGTGCCTGTAGTAATCTCTTCGGCACCGGTAGTGACAATGTATTTCTGGGATATTTTGCAGGCAATTGCGGCGTATGTGGTAATTCTAACACATATATTGGCAGTTGTTCGGGGATGTGCCATACCGGTACCAACACACAAAATACAGCAGTTGGCTACCAAACTTTAAACTATGGATTACTAACATCCTGCAACAATACAGCAGTTGGCTACCAAACGGGCAAATTTTTAACGGGCTGTAATAACTCTTACTTTGGATCGTACGCGGGGTCTGATGCTGGAGCAACTGGTTGTAACAATACAGGAATTGGACAATGCTCCGGAGCAAGTATAACAACAGGTTGTTATAACAGTTACGTTGGTGATTGTGCTGGTTATAATGTAACGAGAGGCTGTAACACTACAGCTATTGGTTATGCGGCGTTTGCAAGTAGTGCTACAGTTTCTAATGAAATCACCCTTGGTAATTCTAGTGTCACCTGTTTACGTGTACCGGGTGTTGACTTCTGTGTTTCTTCTACACAAGGTGTTGTCTCAAACATTAAGTTGAATGATCAGGTAGGGACTACGTATACGTTTGTTTTAACTGATCATGGTAAACTGGTGACCTTTAATAATAACAATCCAATTACAGCAACAGTTCCGCCAAACTCGTCTGTTGCCTATCCGGTTGGTGCAAAGATTGATTTGCTGTGGAAGGGATCGGGCCAACCAACTATAGCGGCTGGCGTGGGTGTAACAGTTAATACCTCTCAATCCCTCAAACTAAGAGCGCAGTGGTCAGCGGCTAGCCTGATTAAGTTGGCTACAGATACTTGGGTATTGACTGGTGATTTAGAATGAGTGGTTTGACGCTAGGAATTACTTCATCATCTGCAAGTCCTACATACGACATTAGACTTTTACTTGTTGGAGGAGGTGGCTCTGGCGGGCAAGGTGGAGACAATGAAGGCGGCTCTCCATCAGATAGAGATGAAGCAGGCGGTGGTGGCGCAGGAGGCGGGAAAAAAGATATTGCAACCCTGACTTTACGTGCGAGAACAACATATACAATAACCGTTGGGACAGGAGGAGCGGCTCCAACATCTGGAGTTGCGACTCCGGGCAACGATGGCACATCATCTTCAATTTCAGGGTCAGATATCACAACCCAAACCGTCATCGGCGGTGGCGGTGGCGGTCAAGGCTGGCAAAGTGGCTTTAGCGACAATGCAGGGACCGGCGGTGGCGGCGGTGGATATCACACAAGTGGTTCTGGGTACGGCGGCATTGACAGCAGTGCAAATAATATAGGAGCAGGTGGCGATGGTATAAGAAGAGGCGCAGGCGGAGGCGCGGGAGCCTCTAAGGGAGCCTCTGCGCCCTTTGAGGATGAAGGTGGCGCTGGTGGCGCAGGATTAACTTCTGACATAACTGGCACATCTACTGTATACGGCGGTGGCGGTGGCGGCAGTGCCCGTCTTTACGCAGGCGCAGGCGGTTCTGGTGGCGGTGGCGGCGGCGGAACAGGTAGAACCGGAAACGGAACTGACGGAACTGACGGAATAGGCGGGGGCGGTGGCGGCGCAGGCTCGCAGGCGCAGGCGGGTGCAGGAGGTGATGGAGTTGTGATACTTAGAGTCCTCACTGCAAGTTACAGTGGCACCACAACGGGATCACCAACCATTACTACAGATGGTAGTTACACAATAATTAAGTTTACTTCCAGCGGAACATACACAGCTTAAAACAGTTTTCAATAACAAAATTATGTGGTATAATAATAAGTTAACCGCATAAGGAATAAACTACATGAATACTTACATTGTTGAAGGTGGCATCGGTAAAGCCGTTGCCTTTAGCGCAATCATCGATGCGCTTGTAAAAAAAGACGGTGAGCAAATACAAGTGCATACACCCTACCCAGAAGTGTTTGCAAACAATCCGAATGTTAAGTGGGTCTTTCCAGCTAATCAAATAGCGTACGGAGACGAACGAATTACCTCTGCGGGTGACATAAAGTATTGCGAGCCATATAAATCAAATTACCTAAAAGGTAATGAGCACTTAATTGAAACGTATTGTAAATTATTAGGCGTTAAGTATAGCAAGAAAATGCGCCCTAAAGTTTACACTGAATACCTGATCGAAGAGCACGATAAGGTAAAGAAAGAGCAAGAAATTTCTGACAACTACATGATAGTGCAGTTTACTGGTGGGCAACCGCCAATGGACGAAAGTCTAAAAACGCCATATCAAAGCGGTGATCCCGGTAGAAATTACCCATATTGGATGGCACAGCAAGTTGTTAATATGCTGAAAGAAGACAATCCAGATAGGCAAATACTATTCTTTGGATTGCCCAATGAGCCACAGTATCAAAACGCGCACAAAACATTTATGACAAATTTTGGCGTGTGGCACGAATTACTTAAAAATGCTGAAGGTTTTATCGGAATAGATTCTAGCTTACAGCATATGTCCCAATCCGCAAAGACAAATGGTGTGGTCTTGTGGGGCAGTACCCGGTTTAACCAACTTGGTTATAGTGAAAATACAAATATTAATTTTCACATGAAAGATGTTTGGATCGAATCAAAATTTAATTCACTCGATCCACGTAACATCATGGTGGACCCTACTCAGGTAGTGGATCTGTATAAAGGAAAACTAAATGACTGATACTAAAGTAACAATTAACGACACAGAATACAGTGTTGAGGACTTAACTGATGAGCAACGCAATCTGTTAGCTCACATTGAACAGCTTCGCGGCAAGCAAGCAAACCTGCGTTTCCAGTTTACTGAGACTGAGGTTGCTCTGTCCGCTTTCACTAATATGCTGGTTGCTTCTTTTACTAAAGAAGAAGAAGAAGCCGCAGAAGAAGAGGTAACGGAAGAATAGTTATGCCAATGCAAGCCGCCACAGAAGGAACTAAACAAGTAATGGACGCAGTTAGTATTGTTACTGTTGTAGGTACGTTAGGAAATATGCTACCACCTGTGGCGGCTTTATTAACTATAGTGTGGACAGTAATAAGAATATACGAAACTAAAACGGTACAAAAAATAATGGGCAAGGATCGCCCAGATGATTTTTGAGACTATTGCCGCTATCAAGATTGCGAATGAGGCCATCGGAGCAATTAAAGAATTCGCAGGTCATGTAGAGTCTGTCGGTCAAATGGGCAAGGACTTAACTAAACTTGCAGACGCAAAAGAAGACTTAGAAAAGAAAGCAAAAGATGGTGACATGGAATGCTTCTTTGAACTAGAAAACATTAAGCGGCAAGAATATGAAGTAAAACAAATGTTTATCTACGCAGGCCGTCCCGGCTTGTGGGAAGATTACCAGAAATTTATACAAAATAGGAAGACACTAAGAGAAAATGAACGCAAAAGAATTGCCGCTGAAAAAGCCCGTAGACGTAGACTCATTAAAGACTGGAGTATTGGTATCGCTGTTACCATTGCCGCCCTTTCTGCTGTTGGGATATGTGCTTACTTCTTATATTGGCTCATAAGTTCTAAGGGGAAGTAGGGTGTGGATTATATATGGAATTATTACAATTGCTGTCCAACCCGGCCTACTCCAAATAATTGACCGAAAAGAGTACACCAACCCACAGGACTGCTTCAGAGACGCAATGGTCATGATGGCAGATGCAGAAGACCCACGTGGCATGGCCTGTGTACCAGTACCAAGTGATAAGAAGGGAACATAATGACTGAACTAGATAAGTACGATCTTAACGGTGATGGAGTCCTAGATGAAGAAGAACGAAAGCTTATGCTGGAGGATCGTCGTCGCCGTCTTGAGGATGACGATAAACAACGTGATCAAATTCGGGTTATGGTTTGGTTCGCTCTTGCGGGCATGTTGCTTTACCCGTCTGGGATATTTCTTTGCGATCTTCTTGGCCTTAGTAATGCCGCTAATATTCTTGGCGATATCTCTCCTACTTATTTTGTTGCAGTTTCGGCTCTTGTAGCCTCGTTCTT
>JAAOEI010000103.1_pt1 | contig 32728 bp, 46 predicted proteins | sample 7059261 | NCBI WGS metagenome assembly JAAOEI01 (sample SAMN14008812, study PRJNA610033) | viral metagenome | isolation source: viral particles filtered from seawater | place: China: Hangzhou Bay, Yangshan Deep Water Harbour | collected 2017-10-31 | reverse complement strand
GGGCCAGCATCGGCAACAGGGCCAGCATCGGCAACGGGGCCAGCATCGGCAACGGGGCCAGCATCGGCTACGGGGCCAGCATCGGCGACGGGGCCAGCATCGGCAACGGGGCCAGCATCGGCAACGGGGCCAGCATCGGCAACGGGGACTGGTTTTTAACCATTGGGCCGCAAGGGTCGCGCAACGGATCGTTGACGGCAGTTTGCTCCATCAAGCATGGCTTGCGGTGGTGGGTCGGCTGTCAAGAAGGTATCAGCACGAACGCCCTGCGTGAACGCGTGAAGCAAACCCACGGCGACAATAACCACGCGCAGGACTATCTGGCGACGATTGCCTTCGTTGAATCGCACCCCGGCCTTGCGCGATGGATGGCGGCGAACAAGGTGAAGGAGGCCGCATGACCGCCCCCAAGTTGATCTTCGCGCCTGTGCGGGTGGGGGCGAAATGAGCGGGCATACGAAGGGCGCTGCTCGCGTTGAGGGCCGCAGCAATGGCCCTGCCGAACACTATCTGCACATAGGCGTTGGCAATTCACCAATGGTCATCGCGTCAATGAACCATGTCCACATCGACACCGAAGCCAACGCCGCCCGCCTCGTCGCCTGCTGGAATGTTTGTGAAGGCATCCCGACCAAGGCGCTGGAAGGCGGCTCCGCAGACATTATTGAACATTCCATTCTGCTCATGAAGGAGCGCGACGCCCTTCGCGCCGACAACGCGAGGCTTCGGGATTGCCTTGAGCGCCTTGCGTATCGGCTTGATATTGACGCTCGCACCGCTGACGGCATCACGAAAACAGAAGCCGCCAATCTCGCCCGAGCCGCGCTCGCCAAGGTCGAATCATGAGCGCCAACATGTACACGCACGACGCCCGGTTCGCCATCGAGCAAGCCGAGCAGGACGCCAAGGCCAAGCACCCCGCCGATTCCGCAATCCGCTGGGCCTACCAGTGCGGCACTTTGGAGGCTGAGTTCAAGGCGCTGGCATCTAAGGCGCAATACGACAGCCAGACCGATTGCGTTGCGCGGCGCATCGCGCAATCCATGGTGTTCACGATGGACGAGGCCGCAGACCTGATTGACGCCATTGCAGCGGGGATCAAGCGGCAGCATGAGGATGAACACGACGTATTGATTCATCTTGGCGATGCGTATCAATCCGCATGTGAAAGCGTGAACGCCGGCGCGGGACAGGTTGAATTGCCATTGGAGGAAGCGGCATGACCGTCTGGCACCTGTTAGCGCTAATCGTACTCGTTCCGCTCGGGGCTTGGCTGCTGTATCAGCAGATCAAGATTGGCGACGATGAGCGGCGCAACAGGTGGGGGCAGAAATGACCTACACGCCCACCGAACACGAAGAAATCTGCAAGCGCCGAGAAAACGCGGCGTGGGGCAACGGGCTTAGCTGGGGCGTCTCTGTTTCTGGCGCTGTATTTTTGATCGCAACTCTTATCTACATGATTTGGGGGAAATGATGGAATACGAACATAAAGGCGTAAAAATCGCATTCGATGCGAACAGGGCTGCGTTTAGCGCCACCATCGGCGGAAAGATGAAGCGAAGTTCATCTTTAGCAGCAATCAAGAAAGGCATTGACGCGCACCTTGCGAATGCCTTCGTCCCGTTCCAGGCGCTAAGGCGTCCGAACTGGACAGATAGAACGGAGGCTAACTATGTCACCGTAACTGTCTCCGGGATTTCAAAACGTGCTGGCAGGGGGGCGCAGTTGGAGTGGGACGTTGAAGGTCGTGGGTTAGTGCGGTCAGTGTGGGCTGATACCACAGAAAACAGGACCGCAATCGACGCATATTTCTCCATGAAGCAGAAACATGATGCCGAAAAAAAGGAGATGAATCGGCTAGAGGATGAGGCGGAAAAGAAAATTGCCCTTCTGATCCCGGAGGCAAACAAATGAGCCAGTCATTCAACGCCCGCATGACCCTATCGCGCCACATCGAGTATTCCGACCACGCCAAGCGCGTTTTGTTGCAGACAGGGCCGCTCGTGCCGCGCCAGGACAAGCCCAAAGTTAGCCACGCGGCAAAGGTCGCCAAGATCATCAAGGCGATGGGCAAAAAATATATTTGCCACAAATCGAACCATGTCAAAAAGCTTGCGGAGCCGTTGCCGGAAAGCTACGTGCTGGCAGGGCGCAAGAATGGACGATGACGGGGGAATTGAGTACTTCCAGACGGTTGGCATGTGGGAGGAATACGAGGAATGGCTTGCCGACGAATCAGCGCAAATTGAATATTGGAGGTGGTTAGATGGACAAAAACGAGATTTACCACAAACTGAAACGGCCCTTTGATCCCAAGGCTATTTCGTGGCGCGTAGGGGCCACCAGCGGCGACAAAACGACTGGCATAGCCCTCGCCTACATCGACGCCAGAGACGTTATGGCGCGGCTGGATGAGGTCTTTGGGCTGGAATGGCAATGCCGCTACAGCCACGCCGAAAACAAGACCATCTGCGAAATTGGCGTGAAGATTGAAAACGAATGGGTATGGCGTGCCGGTGGCGCTGGCGATACCGATGTGGAGGCTGAAAAAGGCGCTATCAGCGATGCCTTCAAGCGTGCCGCCGTGCTGTTCGGAATTGGACGCTATCTGTATTCCCTGCCCAACAAGTGGGTGCCAATCAAGCCGCAGGGAAAGTCATTCGTCCTTGATGGCACCCCGCCCCTTCCGACTTGGGCCACCCCTGCCGGATTCGATGAAATCATGGAAAAACGAAAGGTTGCCGCATGAACACCTCGCTTTACTCACTTGCCGCCGAATACCGGGAAGCCGCCGACCAATTGGCAGACCTTGACCTTGACGAGCAGACCATTGCCGACACGCTGGAAGGCTTGGCGGGGACGCTGGAAGTCAAGGCCATCAATGTGGCGATGTTCGCCAGAAACCTGGAATCCACGGCGGTTGCCATCAAAGAAGCCGAGGCGCAAATGGCGAAACGCCGGAAGGCAATCGAGGCCAGAGCAGAACGCATGTATGCCTACCTGAAACAAAACATGGAGGCAACCGGGATAACCAAGATCGAATCGCCATATTTGCGTATTGCGATCAGGAACAACCCTGCCGCCGTGCATATTGACGCCGAAAGCCAGATCCCGCCTGAGTTCTGGAAACAAGCGCCACCCCCGCCCCCCGCACTGGACAAGAAAGCCATTGCGGAGGCAATCAAATCAGGGCGCGAAGTTCCCGGCGCTCACATGGAATCCGGCACCCGTTTGGAGGTCAAGTAATGGCATCAGTCAACAAGGTAATCCTCGTCGGCGCACTTGGCCGCGATCCCGAAACGCGCTACGCAACCAGCGGAGACGCCATCTGCAATTTCAGCATGGCAACGTCCGAGAGTTGGAAAGACAAGGCCAGCGGCGAGAAGAAAGAAAAGACCGAATGGCACCGCATTTCCTCGTTTGGAAAACTGGCCGAAATCTGCGGCGAGTACCTGAAGAAAGGTTCTCAGGTGTACGTCGAGGGGAAATTGCAAACCCGCAAATGGCAGAACAAGGAAGACAAAGACCAATACACCACGGAAGTGGTGATTGACCGGATGCAAATGCTCGGCGGCAAGCCATCGGGCGAATCGGCTCCGAAAGACCAACCAGCCGCCAACAAGAGCGGTAAAGGTGGCATTGAGGACATGGACGACGACATACCTTTTTAGAGTTCAACCCGCCCCCTCCATCCCGTACGGCAGTCCCTCCCTGCCAGGGGTGGATGCGGGGCGGACCTTATAGGAGATGAGCATGACATTCGCAGAGACGGACAAGACGCCGTGGCTAGCTGTTGAGGCGGAATGCCTGACTTGCGGCTTTAAATGGGTTGCTGTTTGTCCGTTGGGCTGCGGCGATCTTGAGTGTAAAGAATGTGGGTCAACCGACACAGTTAGAGGAATATCCGATGAGTCCTGAAGAACGTAAAGCCCTAATAGACCGTCTTGACCGCTCTTTTGACATGATGCCGCGATGGTCAAAGATAGCCTGCAAACACGCTATGCAGGCACCAACGCACCACCCTGAAACGGGTAAGCAATTCATGACGTTCAGAGAGGTCATCGAATGGGCTAGCGACGAAACACTTGAAATTCTTCGGTTCGACTTCGAGGACAACGGCGATTTGCTGCCAGAAATTCCAATGCAATGATTCAATACGAGAAAGGCCCAGCCATGACCAAAAAAGAGCGCCCGCACTCATATCGAGCAGAGGACTAGCCATGAGCATAGCCAGCAGGGAGACGAAACTGACGGATGCGCTTGCCTACGAGTACAACGCCATCCCCGACGAGGTTGGGTCGCAGGAACTGGCCGATCTGTGTTCGCGCATCCTCGCCTCGCACACCAAGCTTGAGCAGGCGCTGGGCGAGGCGCAGGAAGCATTACAGCATTATGCCGACGCCGAGAATTCCCCAATGGCGCGTAGGACGCTGCGCGTGATCGCCGCCCACCTCAAAGCGGGAGATTGAAATGAGCGAACTAACCATGAGCATGTTTGCCAGTAAAGATGATCTGATCGCTGCATTGCAACGCCAGATCAAGCACGAGGCCGACATGCTTCGGCAGGCGGAAGGCGAGTTAGAGGCTGCGCGGCAGAGGATCGCGGACCTTGAGGCGCGGGTGACTGCCACGGAAATGGCGTCCGTTGGGATGGTGGAAGAACTTGCCAAGATAGCCGCAATCGTTGGCAGGGAAGGAGACTGGTTCGAAATCTCGGACGATGTTCAAGGGTTGCAAGCCCGCTTGGCTGCGGCTGAGAGGGACGCGGCGAGGTTGCGGGAAGCGCTGCTCGATATGCGCTCCGGTTGGAAGTACATCCGAGAAACGCACGGCGACCTGTACGGAGTCGGCTGGGATCGCGCTCAGGACAAAGCGGACGCCGCCCTGGCCGCAGCCGGGGAGAAGGGGGAATGAGCAAACTTGCGCATAGCAACGACGAGACGATGCGAGAAATTGAACTTGCCAACAGAACACGGGAAGGTGACATGGAAAAAATTACTCACGATGAATGGTACGCCGCGCTGAACCAGATCAGCAAATTGCGTTCTGCGCTAGAGGCAATTGTGAAGGAAGCTACAACGGAGATTGCCGGGAATGTTTATATCCCATCGGGATTCCAGAGGGTTGTAGGCATTGCAAGAGATGCACTCAAGCCATGAAGACCCGCCCACCGAAGCCGAGCGCGATGAGCGTTGCAGACAGAATCACCGAGTACCTATCCGGTGGCGGCTTGTTCAATCCTGAGTACGCGAACCATGATGCTGTCAGGGACTTGCTGATTGATTGCAGGAACGAACTTGGCGCGGTTGAGGCGCGGACGGTGGAGCAATATAAACCGATTGGTTACGCGCAGGAATTGGCAGACGGAAGGCTATGCCTCATGGAAACAACAGTGCCGGTAGATGAACTCCATGACAACGGAAGGCCGATACACCAATTGCTGATCCGCGCCCTGCCCCGCGCATCGGAGCGCAGGAAGGGGGAAGCATGAACGAACGCGAACGCTTTGAGGCGTGGGCAAAATCTCACTGCCCTTCCATTGAGCGGTGGACGTTGAATAGCGACCATTACAACGACAACAGGACGGAACTCGCTTGGGACGCATGGCAAGCAGCCACGACCATCCAAGAGGCGGGGAGCGGGGAGGCGGTTGGCAGTGAGCCGGGATGTGCCCCGCCGCAGGAAGTCATGGAGTGGATGTGGCACATGGACCTGCACCTGACTGAACACGATTTGCAGCACGCAGGCAAGGCTCTCAGGGCGGCATGGCCTCCGGTGAAGGATTGGATTGCGCGGCTGCGTGGCGACTATATTGCGCTCCGAAACAAGATGGGAGCGCAGGCGGGGAGCGGTCCAGTTGCAGAGGTTATCCGCATGATTCCGCACGATGAAATGGGGCCGATCTGGTACGAGGTCACTGCCAAGCAGCCCTTGAAGGAAGGCGCAAAACTCTACGCCACCCCACCCGCCAGCGCGGCGATGGTGAACGTTCCAAAGGAAATTATTGAAATTGGCAACCGCATCGCCACTCAGGATAACCGCTGCACAGATCAGCCACTATTCATTGTTCAGCAACGAATCCGCGTCTATGGATTCGACCCTGATTATTGCGATTCAGTCGTGTGGCTTCACGAAGCCGGCGACTACACCGAGGCTGACGAAAAGGAGGCAGCGGAATTAACGGCCAAGCACAACAATGGCGACGATACGCCAGATTGGGTGCGCACAGGCTACAAGGATCATTGGGAGTTCGTGACGGCATGCTTCACCGAGCAAGGCTGCAAGGATTTCATTGCAATCAACGGGCGCAACCTGAAAGAGACTCGCATCTACGCCAATGGCAGCTACCGCAACAACGAGTTTCGACAAGTACGCGACTGGCTGCTCGCCGCAGCCAAGGGGCGGTCATGAGCGATCTTACTGCGGAGCAGATTGAGGAACTTTCGCGCAAGTCAAAGTGCGATGAAATCATCGTCGGCATCGAAGTCAGACAACTATGCAATATGGCGCGGGAACTGATCGAACTCCGCGCCAAGGTGGGGGCTGAGCAGTGGGTTGACTTAAATTTGAATGAATCGGTGCGGTACAAGTTGACGGACCTTGGCAAGCAGATTCATCGGCGGCACTACGACGAGTTGAATGAATTCGTCATCAAGCGCGGCGGCAAAATGCCCCATGAATACAGCGCCCCGAAGGTTGACGAAAACGGATGGTCAACTGAGCAGCTTTGGTGCCTATTCAAGGATTACGGGCCATCAATCCACCTTGGCTGCCATGCGCCGTTTGAAACCACAATACAGGTCAAGATGCGCCAGACCAGCGAGAAAGCGGGGTGATGGGGTGAGCAAAGTTCGATGCGAGAAACACCGCTGCAATTGGCATGGCGACGATTCGGAAGTCCTCGTCGCTCCAAATCCGTTTGACGCCACCGACGAGATTCACGGTTGCCCGCGCTGCAAGCAGATTGATTGCATTTTCTCTGCCTGCGAGGAACCGGAATGCTGGGAATTCGTGTCTTGCGGGACGCCTACGCCGGATGGCGGTTACAGACAGACATGCGGGAAACACAAGCCAGAGGCCGCGAAATGACCACGCTCAACACGGCGCAGTAGATGGCACGCACCATCACCCTTGACGAAGCCGCAACGATGCTCAAAACCTGCACGGAAACCGTGTCGGCCTGCATTCGTTCGCAAGGGCTTCCCGCTGCCAAGGTTGGCAGGGCTTGGGTGCTGGTCGATGACGATGTGATAGATTGGCTGCGAAAACAATACGGCAAGGGGAACGGATGCGACTCTACCCTAGAGGTAAGCGCGGTATCTGGTGGTTCGATACCACCGTTGCAGGCAAGCGCATTACAAAAAGCACTGGCACCACATCGCGCCAGCAGGCAGAGGAATTTGCCTCCAGGATTGCGGCGGAAGCATGGCGAACCCGCCGACTCGGAGAAAAGCCCCGTGTAACCTTTGGTCAGGCGGTCATGGATTGGCTGTCCGTCCATGGCGAGGACCGGCGATCCATCGAAACCATGAAAGACCGCCTGCGCTGGCTTGCAAAACACCTTGAAAACATGCCGATTTCAGCAATTACCGCCGACAAACTAAGCGCCATTTTGATGCTTAAGGAAGGGTCAAACGCCTCCCGCAACCGGCTTTTAGCCGAAGTCTCCAAGATCCTGCACCACGCCCACCGAAAGGCATGGATTGACGCCGTTCCCGCTTTCCATAGGTTCCCGGAGGCCAAGTCCGAACCGCGCTGGCTGACCAGAGAACAAGCCGACAGGCTGATTGCTGAACTCCCGGCCCACCTTGCGGACATGGCGCAATTCAGCCTAGCAACCGGACTAAGGGAGTCGAATGTCAGGCTCCTGCGTTGGTCCCAAGTTGATATGGATAGGCGCGTGGCGTGGGTTCTTGGGCGTGAAACCAAGAACGGCAGGGCTTTGTCTGTCCCGCTGAATGCGGATGCCCTAGCGGTGCTTAAACGCCAGCCAAAGGGAATTTTCGTGTTCACCTACCGGGACAAGAAAAAAGTTGACGGTAAATTGACCCTTGGCGAACCGCACACGGTCTGGAACTGCTCAAGCGCGGCTTGGTATAAAGCCGTCAAACGGGCGGGTCTTGAGGGGTTCAGGTGGCACGACTTGAGGCACACATGGGCAAGCTGGCACGTTCAGGCAGGAACCCGCCTACCCGACCTGATGGCGCTCGGTGGCTGGTCAAGCTACGAGATGGTTTTGCGCTATGCCCATCTGAATCCCGGTAGCCTTTCCGGGGTTGCGGACGCCGTTCTGCGCAACAAATCGGTGACAACCGCGACAAGCGAAGATGCAAAAATGCCGCAAGTCATTGATTCTATGGGGTGGCTGATGGGACTCGAACCCACGACAACTGGAATCACAAAACGGCAATCTACAGCTAAGGTATTGAATTTAAACGATGCTCTGGCACGAAAACGCCGGAAAGTCGCGTGATCCTGTGACAAATCCGCGACAACCCGCCACAGCGTGAGACAAGTTTGCGACGGACACCCCCGAAAGGAGCGCCATGACCGACCTTGAATTGACCCGGAAATGCGCGGAGGCGATGGGCTTCACGCTCAAGACCCTTGAAAATGGGCGCACCCAAGTTTTGCAGGATGGCGAGGTTGCCTACATGATCGCGCCAGATTTCAAGATCATCCAGTTGTACGACCCCTTGCACAATGACGCGCAATGCTTCGCGCTGGTGAAGCGTTTTGAGTTGCGATTGCAGGAACCGGAGGCGGAACCGAGCAACGACCGGAGATGGCGCGTAACAGCATGGGAACCTTACAAAACGGTGGCGCAGCATACCGACCTAAACCGCGCCGTGTGTGAATGTGTCGCCCAACTGAGGAAGCCAGCATGAACGCGGAGGTATTGTCCGAGATTGAGCGCATTCGACAACTGACCGAAGGAGATTTCTCCGTCTACACGGCAGAAAGCGCCATGCGAGTAATTGCCGAGTTCTGCTACGCCGACGCCGCTATGGTGTGCAGGGAGACTTGGAAAAACGCGCCAAACGATAGGCCAGAATATCGCCAAAATGCCATATCGCACGGTTGCATTGCTTGCGCCGAAGCCATCGAGGATCGGGCGCGGTAAAATGACAACGGGCGGCGGTATGCTTTCCTTGCATTCCCCAGCCGACGTAATGGCGTCGGGTTAGCTTGCGGGGCTTCGGCCTGTCGAGCGAGAGGCGAGTGCATGGAGAGGATGCCGCCGCCCACCTACAGGAGCAGAGATGGACAACGTGGACATTGACTGGCTTGAGGGGAAATATCCGTCATCGGTGGATGATTTGATAGAGCGCCGTGCCGGTGAGTTTCTTGCCGAGATTCACGCAATGGCAGAGGAGGCGATGCCAAAGAAACCTGCCGTTGTGCGCAGCTTTGACAACAGCTATTCGCAAGCGGATTTATTCCGCCAGCTTGCAAATGCGCGTCAATATCCGAAAGATTCAGACCTTCAATTAATGATGGCGGCGCAGCAAAACGTGTACCCCAAAGGCGTTTATTCGTCGCTGTCCAATCAACTAGATTTAAGCGGCATAGGGTTGATCCCTATTCGTACTTGGTCGCCCTACCTCGCCGGCTGAGCCGCGATGCCGTAAATGCTAGTGCCGCATAACGGCACCGTAACTCACTCAACGCATGGTTGATGAGCTAAACCTACTTGCTGGCCACTGTCGACGCGGCGTCGACACCCCTACTTGCTGGCCTACAACAGCGCAGATTCCGCCTCCCGCCTCAATACAAGCCCCGGAAGGCGTTTCCCGCCACCGTTGACCCATCGGCGCAGTTCGACCTTAGCCGCGTCCATATCGCCAGAATTCAGCCGTTTGCGTAGGGTTGAGCCTTGAAGCGCACCCAGACCCAAGTTATAGGCGAAATCAGCGATGGCACAGAGCTTTTCAGGGTCCAGTGACGGGCAAAGCCTGATCGTGCCTACAGCGAACCGCAGGGCGTCCTGTTCAAGCCTTCTGTCAGCGTATTCCTGCGTCCACGGCTTGCTGGGGAACACGTCAAAGCCCGTTGACCCCCAGCCGCACGTCCAGACACCCGCAGGGCAGATATAGGGCATCAGGCGGCACCCTTCAAACCGCTTGATGAGCTTGTAAAGGATGGCTAGGTCAGTCATAATTTAGGCGTGGTGCGGCGTGGAAAGGATTGGGACTACCCGGTCGCGCAGACACGCAAAGAGGGATCAGCCGGACCTCAGAAATCCAACCGGAAAGGGCGGGAGCAAGCCCAGCCAAATGGCTAAATTGTCCCGCAGGGTTAGCGTCCTGCCACCACACTACTTCCCCCGCTTCATCAAGCTCCGGTCGGCAACGTAGATCCCCAAAATAGCCGCCACCAGTTCCCGGTCCCAATCGGTCAGCACAAAGCCGTTTTGCACGACCTGCGCCACGACAATCAGGATTGCCAAGGTTGCCAGAAGGGGGCGAACTGACCCGTTCCAAATGTCCAGAAACTTGATGCCGGTGGTCTTGCCTACGTCCTTAACCGCCTGCATCCATGCGTCCACTTCGGTGCGCTGAATCGCCATATCCCCGGCAATCTGGATTTCCTTCACGCCAAGCTCGGATTGCAGCCTCAACCGTTCGCAGTCCCGTTGATGGCGCTTGTCCTCCAATTCGGCCTGTAGCCGCTGCATATCAAGCTCGTGGGCGTGGTCCTGTTTCTTCTGGATGAATGAAGCAACCTCGCCCCAGATCATCCGAAAGACCGAGCCGCCAAGGAAGGAAAACAATGCTCCGAACATTATCGCCGCTCCAAAAGTATGGTCTTAATTTCCGACAACCCCTGATGCATGTCCCGCGCAAGTTGGTCTACCTTGTCATCGATCCGTTCCGCCCGAGTGTCAATCTTGGCGTGTAGCTGGATCACGTCCTGCCTTCTGGCCTCTAACGCCTCGTCCACAGTCTCGCGCCGGTCCTGCGCGTCGTGCTTTGTGTACATCACGGCTTCAATTGCGCTCACCTTCGATTCCCCCTTTTTGAATCGATCCTCCTGCTTGTCCCACAGGATTTTGATAACCCCGACAAGCACGATCCACAAATAATTTGCAATCGCTTTCCACTCGTCCATCGCATAATGTCCTCACCAGTTCTCTACGAAGCGACCCTCCCGGGACGCGGCTTCAGGCGTCATCGACGCAACCACCAGGAAGCCGCACCCGCCAGCAATCGGGCTTCCGTGTTACCTTGCAAATGCCTATAGGCCGGGGCGTCTTTACCAAGGCGGCAACCTTGGTGCCCCGTTTATTGCTTACCCGCCACTCTTTAGCGCGGCCACTTCCGCAGAAAGCTCTTTGACAGCCGCCACCAAAAGCGGAATAACGTCGGTGATTTGCAACCCCAGTTTCTCCGCGTTCTGGGTATCCACAGCCTCCGGCAGCACCGCCAGAACGTCCTGCGCTATCAGGAAGGCGCGGCGCTTGTCAGAATCATCGAACTTATATCGCCCGATTACTGCCCTCAACGAACCTACCTTTTGAATTGCGTTGGAAATGGGCTCGATAATGTCTTTGTGGCGTTCGTCCGAGGTGGCGGTCCAGCTTGTCCCGCCATCGGTCATATACATGCCCACGGCGCCTTGGTTGAACACAACATAATTTTGCGAATTGTCAGGGCCGGTTGACCAGTATTTCCCGCCAGCGGTGTTTGTGTTCCTGTGGTAGTTGATGCCGTTTGCATTGGCTCCATAGAAAGCATTCGCGCCAGAGCTTATAGACGCGCCACCAGCCAACAAGCGATCTGTAGATGACAGGGTTCCCGTAACGCTGGCACCGGAAGATGTAGCCGTTACAACTGCGGTCCCAGCAACCACCATTTCAGAGTTGGTCGTGGAAACACGCATGCCAGTTCCCAAGGCAGACGCCGCAGTTGTCCAGCCTGAATAAGTGCCGGTGTCGGAAAACAGCAGTTTGATTGCCGAGGTGAATCCGAATGTCGCCTGTGTGCCGGTAGCCCCGTTGTTGGCTATAAGACCAGTTAATGTGGCAGAGTTTGCTCGTACAGGTGCGCCGGTTCCAGTGGCTGGCGTCTCAACCAAATACCCATCGCCAGCGGCATTAACATAAAACCAAACCAACTGCCCCGCTTGCACCGAATACGTTGTTGCCGCGCTTGGGAATGTGTCAGATCCAGACCTCGCCACAGTAATTGCCGCTGAATGCTGGTTGTAGACACCGAAGCGATAGCCTGCGCCCCCCGTTGCCGCCAACAGAGCGGTAACTGTCGCTGATGCCGTCACTTGAATAATCTTGTCGTGATCTGCGGCAACGGTCGCGTAGCTTGTGGCCTGCGTATTAGCCCCGTAAGAGAATGCCGCCTGCAAAGCGGCGTCCATCGCCTCCAAGGCTGTCTTTACCGTGTCAGACAGTTTGGATTTGATCGTTGACCATTTGACCTTGTTCTCTTCGCTTTGCGTACCGTCATCGCTAGGCGGCACGCTATTATATCCAGTCACCGAGATACCGGGATACTTTGTTCCCATAGCTAAACTCCAATTCCGTGGTAATATTTGTAATTATTATTAAACGCCATAAGACAATGGAACATTTGACAGGGAGATTTGGTAGGTGGCAGATTCTTGGGGTCGAGAAGAAAATAGCGAGAAAGGTTTTTTACCTTTGTCGTTGCGATTGCGGTACGGAACGCGGCGTTCGAAAAGACCAGCTTCAGCGCGGCATAAGCCAATCTTGCGGGTGCCTTAAGAAAGAAGTCGCCACCGAACAAATCAAGCGGCTTTTTACCAAGCACGGGATGTCCAAATCGTCCCGCGCTTATCAAATTTGGAAGGGCATTAGAAAAAGATGCCTTAACCCTGATGACAAGGCTTTTATGCACTATGGTGCGCGAGGCATATCCATCTGCAAGCGATGGGATTCTTTTGAAAACTTCTTTGCAGACATGGGTGAGCCGCCGGAAGGCTTTTCCATTGACCGAATTGACGTAAATGGCGATTACGAGCCTAGCAATTGCCGATGGGCTGATAGGCGCACGCAAATGAACAACATGCGAACCAGTCTGCTTTACCGTTTCAACGGCGAGACTCACTCCCTCAAAGAATGGTGCCGCATCCGTGGCGTCAACTATCACCGCGTCTACCAGCGCATTTTCCGGCTTGGGTGGAATATTGACCGCGCATTTGATTAGGGGGTATGGGTATTTTGTGCCCATGTTATTGTTCTCCTGAACTACCTATTGAGGTCGCCATGAACGACGACATAATCAGAGAATTACGGGAAATCAGATCCTCTCTTGTCGCGCTTTGTTTTATTTGTGCAATGGGCTTCATCATTCTTTTTTATTTGCTCAAGGATTAGCGGCGGCAGCGCCACCAATAGCCGCATATGGCGCAACACTTCTAAGCCCTCTGGATAGCAATTGCTGCCCCGGCACCAGATCGCCAATCATGTATCTTGACACGGCCCTGCTGTAGAGAAGTGGAGCGGCAGCTAAGGCGGTAAGGTATTCAGGTCCGCCAATGTAACTATTAGCCCCGGCAGCGCCGCCGCCAATAAGCATCGCAAGCGTGCCCCTGTCGATAGTTCCAGAGTTCGGCACTCGGCTGCTAAGGATTTCCTGAGCATCGTTCGCCAGTTGGCGAAGCCCTGTTGCTTCTGGTGCCGACCTTTGCAATTGATTTGGAGTAAATACGCCACCAGTTGCGGCGGCTTTATCGGCGGCTTTTTTCAGGCCAACCCTGTTTGCATAAGCTCTCTCAAGGGTGTCGATGGCGGCTGCGGCCTGCGGGCTGCTCTTGGCTACTTCGGTTTTCAGCCAACCTTGAGCGGCATCACGAGCGGCGGCAAATGCTTCGCCTAGCGCCTGCTCGGAAGCAAGTGGGCTTTTCAGGTGCTTGCGAGATAGCTGCCCAAGTTCCCCGATAATCTCCTGCTTCATCTTGTCAGCAGGTATTGCCAACACGGACCCTGCGCCCATGTTAACTTGCGGAATGCGGTCCCACACGACCTTTTTCATTGCCGCATCAAAGGCTTTTTCATTGGCCTCATTCAGTGGCAACAACGGAACCTGCTTTGCTGCAACTATTGCATTGGCCAATACGCGGTCTGGTTGCACGGTTCTCCCGGCATAAACCCTGTCGTAACCCGCCGACAAAGCATCCCTGAGTTGTTGCATCCCGGCGTTACCGGCTTCGGCCACCTTCCCTTCGGGCATGCCGCGATTGAGTGCCGCTACGTTAAACTCTGTCGCAGCCCTGTCTCTGCCGTGCTTAACTACCTCACCAACGCCAAACACGCTTTGCAATTTCTGCTCTGTGCGTCCGAGTACGCTATCAGCGCCAGCCGCCTGACCTGGGGTTGGAACAACGCCATTCCCTAGAAGCCTTGCCACCGCAGGGGATTGCATAATCGGTTGCGCAATCCTCGCCCCAACCCGCAGCGCCGCATCCCCGACAGCCCCGCCAATAGCGCCTGCGGTTGCCTTGTCCAACGTCGTTTCGCCTTGCATTACAGGTTCTGTGGCTGCTGCCAGTCCACCACCAACAGCAGCAGAGGCAACGGTGGGAGCGACTACGGCAGGCAGGACTCTTGATGCCAATGCTGTTCCGCCCTTCATCAACGCGGTAGCCGGTGAGCCGGTTGCGGCAATCGCTCCCGTCACGTTGCCAATGGTTGCCGCCGTAGACTGGTCGCGCAAAGCCCTGTTTGCCAGCACTTCAGTCACTTGCTGCGGCGTCAATTCTTGCCCGGTCAATTGCTTCAACCGCATAGCGGCGTCATCAATGAACGACTTGAAGCCAACAGCAAAGTTAGCCATCGGGCCGGTTTCGGAAACCACCTGACGCACGGCATCCGGCAATCCTTCAACACCTATTTTCTGCATTTTCGGTTTTGCAGTGGAAGTGGCTCCCAACGGGGTGGCCTTCTCCCATTCAAGCTCAATCGGCTTTGCGCTATCCCATTCTTTTGAAAGGTCAGCCATTATTCGATGACCTCCTCAATGGTTCCATCAGACAAGCGACCAAGGGTCCGGCCATCCGGCGTCTTTCTCTTTTCGACGTACTTGCTTGCGCCGCCAGATGTAATCAGCGGCTTCCCGCCAATCGCCTCAAGGTTCTGGTTGTAAAAGTCCAGAGCATCAGTCCCGAAACCTGCCGCAATCCCTTTGTAGTGCTTTGTCACAACCTCGCGCAGTCTGGTTATTGCGCCTTCGATCTGGTCCTTTGTTTTGAAAGCGCCCTGTCCAAATTCTTTCTTCAGCCGTTCCAGTTCCTGATTGGTAACAGCAGCGCCTGACCGTTCTTTCAGCACAATGTTAAAAACCTGCTGCAACGCTTGACGGGCTGCGCGGTCCTCTTTTGAAACCGCCCAATCGGGAAGCATTGACTTCGGCCCGGTCAGTTTTTCAACGTCAACCTTGGGATCTTGAAGCGCGGCTTCCACGGAATCCAGCGATGCGCTAATGCTTGGCAAACCGGCTTTTTCCAATGCGCCGACAAGTTGCCCTGCACGCCTTACGGTCTGTTGATTGGCTGCGGCCCCTTGCGTTGCCATCCGCATTTGCAGCAGCGTTGCCTTGTTCTGTTCCGCGAGAATTCGCGCCTGATTTCCTTCTCTCGCAATCTGCGCCAATAATGTTTTGTGGCGACTATCGGCTTCCGCCCTAAGTCTAGCAATTTCATTCTTGTCGCCGCCTTGCTGCTCTGCAATATCAAGCTGGCGCATCTTCGCGTTGAAATCGTCCTCCTGCTTGGACTGCCTCAACTCAAAATTGCGCTGCGCCTCTGTAGCCCTTGCCGCTCTTGCCTCCTGTTGGTTGAACAGGGAAACGGCCAATTCAGGCCTATAGACAGCCGCCGCCGATGCCAGTTTGACCGGATCGCCGCCCGCCTCCTGCGCCGCCTTCATCCAGCCTTGCTCTCTCTCGACCGCCGCTTGCCGCGCTTGAGCTTCCGGTGAAGGTCCAACTTCCAGATCCCCAAAGCCGATCTTCTGCAAAGCCGCCTTGCCTTGGTCTGGTGCAATCGCCCCGGTTTCAATGCCCTTGATAATCTGCTGCGCGGCCATCTGGAAACGGGCGTTAGCGGTCGATGCGTCCCGCGCCTCAAGCTGCGAAACGTCCTGAGAAACAGCAGGCGAAAGCACCCTTCCCGCCTGTCTCAGTCCTTGCGAAATGTCAGCCAAATAGCTCATGGTTCACCTAGAAAATGGAGGTTTTCTGCGGGGAAAACACCGAACCCAAGGCAAGCAGCGAGCGCCCGTACAGGTCGAACTTGTTTTTCTGCGCTGCGGTCTGAGCGCCGAGGATCTGGCTGGCAATGTTGGCCTGCTGCGATGCCCCCTGCCCCAACAGCGCCGAGCGTCCTACGTCCCGCGTCATGTCGTAGTTTTCAAGGTCGGAATTGCCAAAACTGGAACCCGCAACCCCGCGCCTCGCCAGATTCGCCGCCAGTTGCGACCGCCCGCTGCCGGTTGCCATGTCATAGGCTCCGGTCAGCGCAGCCGGGTCAAAGTTGCTGTAAGCGGCATTCAGTTTCGACAGGTCAGGGCTTCCCTGATTTTGGGCGTAGTTGATCGCCGCCAGGATCGGGGCGGAAGCAATGCCCTTGCTGATTAACCCGCTGTATGGGTCGCTGGCGGTCCCGCCAAGCCCGCGAAGGATGCTGTCCCACAGCCCACCACCAGAACCGCCGCCAGAGCCTCCTGAGCCGCCCATACCCGCCGCAGCACCACCGCCTAGAAGCCATTTCAGGGCTTGGGAGGCGAGTCCAGACGGAAGGCCACCATAACCCCCATCAAGGTTCCCGCCGTTCGGCATAGGGCCGGATGGCGTGTTGTTGTCGGGCAGAAAGTCGTAGAGGTTTCCTCCGGTCGGAAGCGGTCCAAATGGCTGGGTTTCGCCTCCCGGAAGGTAGTTGTAGTCAAACAGGTTCCCGCCGCCTTCCATTGGCCCAAAGGGGTTGGAAGCGCCGCCAGGGTCATAGTTGTAGCCCCCAGCATCGGCAAAATCGAGATTGTCCAACCAGTCATCGAACATATTGATACCCCCGGAGGCTCCAAAGCCCCCACCATTGAAATCACCTGTTGACCATCCCAATACCGCTTGCGGCGTCGGCGTGTTGAGCGTTTGCATGGATTCGGTGATGGATGGCGTTTTGAAAGAATCCCAAGCGCTGCCGGCCATTGAGTTCAAGCCGCCCATAGCGGCGCCCATCAACGGATTGCCGCCCAAAACTCCACTGGTAATCGCGCCCCGAGCTGCCGCACCGCCCACATTCCCAAGGGTGCTGTTCAGATACCCCGCCAATCCGGTGCCGGTGAATATTCCGCCACCAATGGCACTGGTCGCCGCGCCCCTGATTACGGCATCCATCCAGTCCGAACCGTCGCCAGAGACAACCCCAGCCGATTGCGCGTCACCGGGTAGTTGCATCATCAGAGATCCATCAGGCGCACGAACGATTGTCGGTTGGGCGTCTGACGGGGAAATCCATTTCGCAGCACTTGAGCCGCTAACGGCGGTATTCGGAGATCCCCACCACTTCATGTCCTGCAAAGTGGCTCCGGGAGTCGCTGCGGCGAAATCCTGAGTAGCCGTATAGGGCGACCACGTACCCGCCCCCAGCATCTGACCGCCGCCCTCGTCGTAGCCAATAACCGGACGATCCCAGCGACCCCAATTTCCGCTTTGGTCGTAGGTGTAGCCACCCAGCCCATTGACGTCCAGATAGTCGGCAATCTGCCCGTCCTCGCCTTGGGTCAGCGCCTCCCGGAGTCCTGGCGGCAGTGCTATTCCCGGTGGCAGCATCACCCCACCGCCTTTCCGCGAGCCGAATAAAGGTAGGAGTCCTTGGCCGCGCAGCCCATGAAGTACAGCACTTTGTATTTCATGAGATGCTTCATCAGGGTTTCACCGGCTTTGTTGCACTTCACCATGCAAACGCCGGTTGCCCTTGATTGGCGAATCAGGTGCAGAAACGACGCCGCACAGCGCAGCAGATTCCGCTTGGTTGCCCATTTGAAAGCACAGCCTTCCACGCTTACAATCAGGTCGGCGCTACTGGTACAGGCCATCGCTACCGGCCCCCTTTTGTCCTTGTAGGCGGGGTTAAAGTCATCGATCAGCCAAACCGTTTTTTCTTTCTGCAAAGCTTCGATGGCGGTCAGGAAATCCGCCTCATTCATGCCTTCTGGCAGATCCGCAAAACTCCCGGCCTTGTACGCCGCCCACAGCACACCAATATCCTTGGTAAAGCCTTCGCCCTGCTTAATGGCGAGCTTGCGAATCAGCGGCCTTTCAGCCCTGAATAACGTCCTCCACATTTCCTTTGGCGTTTTCATTGGAGGTCTATGCTGTCGATGGTGTAGCGCACGCTGTTTTCAGAGGAAAGCGTTAGCGACACCCCGCCGCCCCTACCCACTTGACTGAAACGCTGGTGCGATACGTTGTTGGAGAAACTGAAGGCTTGAGAGAAGTAATCCGTTCCGCCGAAGTAGGACGGGCCACCAAAGTACCCGGCAGCACTGCCTGAAGGCGGTCCTTTCAGCGTAATGTCCGCCACACTGGAAACGTAGCTATCACCGTATTCAGCGGTGATAGAAACCGTGCAATCCGTGGTCCTGCGGTACTCGATTTGGCCTTGGGTAATGTGGGATCTGACGTTCACGCCGTGGCGCTCATCAAGGGAGCGGGTCTTTCTCACGGTCACAATATCAGTGGTCCCAATATCCCCACCGGAACCCGTCCCGTTCATGTTTATCAGGCGTCCCTCGTCATCACCAAAATACACGGTGTATGTCGTGGTTCCGGGAATCCGCATGTACTTGACTGCGGCAACAGAAGTTAATCCCGTCCCGCTGTATTGACTCTTGTAGACGCCCCAAGGGGACAGCTTGGTTTTCTCTCCCTTATCGTTAATCAGCGCCCCGCCGTAGTAAATGTCCTTGAACAAGACAAGGATCTTGTCCTCAATGAACCAGAACACTTTTTGATTGCTTTGGTCGTACACCGCGAGAGCAGAATCAACATCCCGCACAGTCTCGGGAATAAATCTGGAAACATCATCAACGGCGGTGTCACCGTAGTTCTGCGTGGCGGTCATCAGTTCGACGTTCCCGCCGCGTCTCATGTAAGCGAGGTCATTGCCAATGTTCACCATCGCCTCATCACTGATAGCGTCTGAAGCGGTGTAAAAATCCTCCCATGCGAAATCGATGGCACTTGTCCCGGTGAGCTTGTAGAGCCTGCCCATCTGCGTAGAAATGACCAAGTTTTTATGAAACAGGCCAACGCCATTAATTGGCTTCAAGTCAGGCGTGAGCATGTAAAAAGCTTCCAGACCTGTGCTGACCGTAGCCCCACCAGCCCTGCGGGTGGTGCTGTAGGAAGTCGCGTCCTCAAAGGCGCTTGCCACCATCAGGTGCGGCGTGTCCACGTTGGTCTTGACGTTGAACAACCACATCCGACCAAGGTGAACAACCCCATACTTGGCGTAGAGGTCAGTTGCCAGCCCGGTGGAATGCGTGGAAAAGGAAGTCCCGTTCCACTTCTTTACCACCGTTGCTTTGGATATGTCCGTGCAGAGGATGTAATCGTCCAGCGACCAGTACACATCCCGCAGTTTCGAGGAAGTCGCACAGGAACCCACAGCGGTAAAGGTGCTTCCTCCTGACCACTGATAAACCCTGCCACCGCCTTCAACAATCGTGGTTTCGTTCCCCGCTCGGGTAATCAACTGCATGATGCCGTTGACCTGTCGGCCATTGGGCAACGTGCCTTCCAAGTCCCATACCTTTCTTGGCATGTGCTGGTAGGTGTCCTTTGCCAGTTCAAAGTTATACGAACCGAGAGCCGCTTCCGCAGGGTGCGGTGCCGCTTGTTCGTTTAACCCGCCGCCAAAGTAAATGCGAGGCATCAGCAGTACCTCGATCCGTAGGAATTAGAGGCATTGGAACTTCTCAGCAGGGAATACAGCGTTGCCCTGGCTGTCTTGTAGGACAGGTCTTTTTCCAGAACCAGCGCAATGTCTGACTCTCCCTTGGCGTCCTCCCACATAAACTTGAACCGCCTCGCGGCCATTTCAGTGAAAGTGAAGTTTTCCTCGTCGTTGTGAAACGGCAAGTCCTGAGATGCGGTAGAAATGAGGATGCTGGCCTCATAGTCATATTGCAGCGTTGCCGCAGCCTGCGGCACGGCATAGAAACCGACCTTCTTGTAGGTGCTGCTTTGAGGCGAAAAATAGAACCAGTTAGGCGCACCCCGAGCGGTGGCATAGTTCAAATCGTCAATCTGAAGCTGCGGCAACCCACCCGCGTACTCAAATATGTCGAAATTGGCGCTGACGTTGTGGATGTGCGGTTTTCCGTACAGCCGAACAAAATCGCTGGCAAGGTTGTATTCCGCCGTGCCCGCCACAAGAGTTATGGCACCGGAGGTCTTTCTTTCCTTGGGGATCAACCGCTTGGCAATCAGGTTGACCAGTTCATTCTGAATGGCGATTTGCGCCACCTGTAATTCTGCGTTCAACTGTGTCTGAGAAAACGAAGTCGGGGCGTCCGTGTCGCCGCGAATAATGGCAACCGTCCTCAGAATCCGCACCACGCTTTCCAGAAACGTCATTCCACTCTCCTAGAAAGACGGGGGCCGAAGCCCCCGCCCGTCACGGTTACAGCGCCGATGCCCCGCTTCGCACCTTGGTAATCCAGGTCGCGTTTAGGATCTTCGCGGCGAACCACGCCTTCCAAGACAACGAAGAAATTTCGTTGTAGAGGTCTTGGCCCACCGTTCCCATCGGCTTGTAGATCACCTCCACTGCCGGGGGGTTCTTCGGGTCGTACATCTCGTAGCTGGTGGTGGCGTGCATGTTTCCAAGGCCAACGGAACCCACGGATTCCTTCCCGTAGATGTAGCTGGAATACACGTCATAGCCGCCATTCAGCCCGATGCCGCGAAGCACTTGCGTACCCTGCGCGGTGGTCGCCCCGGTAACTGCCGTGCTGATCGGCAGAATTTCCGTGTCGCACCAGCGAACCCCACCGACATGCCCGAACTCGTAGGGCATGGTTTCGGTATAGCCGCCGTACACGGAAACGTCCGAGAAGCCGGAAAGACCGCGAATGTCCTCCTTCACGTCCGGGTGGCAAATCCCGTAGTAGGAGGCGCGAATCGGGGAAGTCCCGACATTCTGCGAACCGTAGGCCGCCGATGTAAAGCGCATGGCCGACGCACGATCCAGTTTGTTCACGCAAAACTGAATGTCCGTCAACTTGATGGCGCTCGTCACCGCAGAGTCATTCGCGCCACCACCGGCAACGCCGGTTGCGTAGCGGATCTGCGTGGCGTTCCTGAATTCCGTTTCCATCAACAGATTCAGGGATTCCCCGGCGTTCGCCCCGAGGTTGTCAAGGAATCGCGCAGACCGCATATTCATCTGCTGCAACTCCAGTTCCTCGTTGAGTATCAGCGCATTGCCGTACTTCGCCATTGCGACGGAGACGTTGCTGACGTTCGGCGTAACGGTGTTGCGCCCGAGGAAGATCGAAGAAACGGCCCCATCCAACTGGCCCAGCGCCGTGGTTGACGGTGCGAGGTTGTCGATGCGTTCCCATTTCACTGATGCTGTGCTGCCGTTCTTTTCCAACTGTCCCGGCAGGGTTCCATTGAAGAAAGGCAGGCGCTTCCGAGCAGCCGAAAGCAAGCCCTTCATCATCTGGAAATTGACTCCTAGTGCAACGTAGGAGGTGCTGCTGACATTCAAAGCCATGATCGTCCCTTTTTATTATTTTTGGACGACGCTTCTAGCCCCTTACATTTACTCCCTTTGTAGGTGTGTCAATAACGTCTTGTTAGTACCCGTTACTCACGTACCGCTCCCACTCGTTGGCGAAAGCGCGGGGGTCTTTAATCCCCGCAAAATGCTTTTCAACCGAATTTCCTTGAGTGTCAGCAGCCGTTGTCTGCGTCGTCTGAGTTGAGTTTTTTGCCGCTCGCACATTCGATGCAAGGTTCTCGTCAGTCTTGAAAGCAAACTTCCCCTTCATCTCATTCGCCACAGCCGCCAGAGCCTTGTTCCACGCCGCAGGGTTCTTGCCACGGTTGTTGAACACCGCGAGAAACCTGGGGTCTTGCTTGGCCTTTTGACCGAGGGCAATTTCAATGAAGTCGTTGTCAGCCTCAAAACCGGCTTCCTTCACCTTCTGCACGGCAGCGCCAATGTCTCGTTCTTCCTTTTGACGCTGTTCTTCCGCTCGCATCTGCGCAACGGTACTGGTCAATTGAGAAAGAACATCTCCATGCTTTTGCGCAACCTGCGCCTGGCGTGCCTGATAGGCTTTGAACCCGTTCGCATCGAGCAGCGGATCAGGTACGGAATCAGGCACTTGCTGCTGCGTCTGACGCGGTTCCTGTTGCTGTCGCTGCGGCTGGAAATTCGCCGCCGTTTCTTCCACGTTGAATTCCTTGTAAACCTGATCCAACGTCACGCCTTCACTTCCGGTTTCGCCGGTCTGAGTCTCCGTTACGGTTTCATCAGCCATTCTTTTTCTCCTTGTTTAAAGCGCGTTTTCCTTCAAGCAATTCAACTACCACATCAAAACCTTCCTGCTTTGCCATGTCGTACTTGATCTTTTGCAACTGCGCCTGCTCTGCATCCATTGACGCCTTGGGGAAATAGTTTGTCACTATCGGCCTGTGCGCCTTGATAGCTTCTATGATAACCCCAAATTCAGGAAGTTCACGAAATTTCGCAAGATGGGCGGCGCTCATCAGTCAGCCGCCTCCGTTTCCGTGGTTTCGTGTTTTTTGGTTTCTCTCATTTCCTGCCGCGCTCTTTCCGCTTCAATCATCGAAGCGCGAAGCTTTTTCATTTCTACGTCATAGTTTTTCTGCATCTCTGCATATTTTTGGCGCAGTTTTGCCTGTTCAGTCTGCAATTGCGCAATCCTGTCGGCATTGTTTGATTGCGCATCGGCAGAAAGCGCGGCCTCCTGCATGGCAAGTTCGCGCATAGCTATGTCGTGGTCCTGATCGGCCACGTATTTGTCCAATTGAAGCTTGGCAAGCTTGGCTTGTTCGCCGGATTTGGCCTGTTGAAGCTCGCCTTGCAGCTGCTGGATCATCTGGCCCATCTGTTGCATCTGCTGTTGAACCTGCGGCGGCAAGCCCTTCTCGGCGGCTTTAACCCATTCCTCCGGGTTCTTCTTTCCGTCATCCCGGAAGGTGTCCATGATGATGGTGTCAGGGTCCAACCTTCCAGCAAACAGGGGGTTGCCAGAGAAGAATGCCACCGAACTTTTCAGGGCGGTCCTGCGCTTTTCCTCACCCAGCAGCCCACGCGAGCCGGTAATTTCAAAATGGCAGTTCGCGTCTATGTCCTTCCTCGTCGCCCGCATGAAGTCCGGGGTATGCATTTCGTCGTTGTAAAAGTCGTATTCCTTCATCTTTCGACGGTTCCAATCGTGCTGCATGTAGAGGAACGGCATTAGGGCTTGAGGCTCAAGCTGGGACACGAATTCCATCGTCCTGACTTCCGCCCCCTGGTTGGCAAGGTTCGCCGCAGTAGCCGTTTCCCGGTCGTTTTGCCGCACCCCTGAGCGATTGGCAGAAACTCCAAGCCCCTCCTTCATCTGCTGGGTGGTCAGGGTGTACCCACCCAAAGCGATGTTCGGATCGCCCACCATCAAGGCTTTCATCCCTGCGCCTACCGAGCGGGTGCCAGTCTTGGCTCCCGGAGCGATTACAGGGCCACCATTGGCGGCATAGTCAGCGTCGTTGGAGTCGTACTCAATCGGCGGCTCAACGTGCAGGGCTATCCCATCCAAAAACTTGTTCGCCACAATCGAGGCGATCTGCTGGGTGGGGGAGAGCTTGATAATCGGGCTGGTGTAGTACGGGTCGCGCACGTCTTGCCGTTCGTACCCGGAATAAATCACGTTCGGGTAGTCCAGTTCTGCCGGGGCGTAGTAGACCAGTTTCCCGTTGGCAAGGATGACTTCAGAATTGGGCAGGTAAATACTGTCCGTTGAGCGGTCGATGTAAATGTCGCCCTTGAACTTGACCAATTCAACGTCTTTGCCATCACCTTTCTTGCTCTTTTCGACTTGGGCAAGTCTCTTTGTCATCCAGCCATCGCCCTTGGCGTAGTCCTTCAACTTCGCATAGGGCAGGTACTCCACCAGAATCATGTTCCCGGTGTAGAACATATTTGTTCCGATCACCATTGGCGAAGGATCGGGATAGGTGTTCCACATCGAATACGGAACCCATACCGGGGCGGCGACCTTGCGAATTTTGGAGCCTTCCCGCACAAGCAACTGTTCTTCCATCCTGACTTCAGCGCAAAACCCGCCGTGGTGCAGGGATTCCTTCACCGACAAACGAAACCTTGCCTTCAGGCCAAAGTCCTTGTGCTGCTGGACCATGAGGTTCCTCAACAACCCGTCAGCAATTTCCTGTTTGTCGTCGTTGATCTTGGGTAGCCCGGTTTCCTCATCGATCGGCCACTTCAACTCGGCATGCGGTTGAAACCATACCGATTGAAAAATAATCCGCATCACATCGGAGGCGATGACTTCAGAAGCCGTTGACAGTTCGCCCAACTCAATGGCGTTGTGCCAGTCCTTCTTAACGTCAATTTCCTTGCCAGCAGTGTCCACCCGCGTTTTAGGCTTCATGCGGATCTGACGATCCACCTCTGTCCAAATGCGTTCATGGTCCTTGCGTGTCTCGGAAGTCTTTCGGCTTTCATGTTCATCATTTACGAAAGCTTCAACCTTGTCCCAGTTCTCTTGGGTTATTCTTTTTTCAGCCATAGGTCACCAGTTTGAAGCCCCGGCCATGATGGCCTGTTGTTTTCTTCGGAAAGCCTCCACCCGCGCATGGCGAATCATCATTACCCCATAGCGGGAGGCGGAAATCGTGTCGTCGTACAACTTCACCAGCTTCGCGTTCTTATCACGGTGATAACCACGCTGTTCTTCCAGCCAGTATTTGCAGGTCTTGAAAACCCTCAATCTTCCGGTTTCGAATCGCTCAAACATTTCCAGAATCGAGGCTTCAACCGAATTCCCGCCTTCGCCTTCCTTCTGGCCTGCCTGCGGAGGATTGGTAGCTCTCCACGGCAGCATGTTGAAACCCTCGTCCGTGTAAGCCTTTCTCAACTCGTCCCCGGTGCCTTTTTCCGTGTTCAGCCCGTCATGCGGCCATGCCACAGGCTTCCATGCCCCCCAACCTCTCACCGCAGCGGCATGGATGGCAGGGGTGGTTTTGGATTCCCGGTAGTCGGCAGTGATGTAGATGCAATCGGAATCCTTGTCCCACGCCAGATTGCAAGCGGCAAAAGGATGCGACCAGCCAAAGTCAATGCCGATAATCTGCGGCCAGTGCCTCGGGATGGGGAACGGCTCCACCGTGATTTCGCTCTCGGCAAAGGGAAACACCAGACCAGCGCCCATCAACGGGGTTCCCTTGGATCTCATCTCCCGCTCGTGAGCGGGGATTGAAGCCAATTTGTTAGCCCGCATTTCTTCGGTCATGTGCGGCGCGTCATCCCACGTAGCACGAACCAATGCCTGCCCCTTTTGCAAGTTCTCAAGGAACTGGCGCACGACCTCAGTCATGCCTTCTTCCGGAGTGAGCGTCACTAAAATGACGGTATCCTTTCGTGCGAAAGTCCCGCGAACGATCTGCGACCAGATTTCTTGTGGCGGTTCCTCGTCCAGCCAGTTAATGTCCCGAGGCTTACCCATGAACTTCTTGAAGCCCTGCTCGTAGGCTTTGAACTGGCACTTGGACCAACCGCCTGATATGTGCTTGACCAAAACCACGTCATAAGCGTTCGGAACACCAGGCTTGCTTGTCCTCTCGCCAATGCAGCGAAGCGGGATAGCACCAGTGCCGAGAAGTTCATCGTTTGACGGATCACCGAACAAAGCCTCTTGGCAAATGTCTCGCGTGGTTTCGTTAGTGTTGGAGGCAACAAGGCAATCCACCGGCCTTGCAAACCTCTGACCTTCCCACCACTTGGGATAGATGCCTGTAAGGTGCATGGCGATTTCCATGCTGCCGCAGCGGGTTTTGCCGATCTGGTTCGCGGCGATAAGCGCCCGTTGAGCGGCCAGCACACCCGGAGTCTCAAACCCTTCGGCGTGGTGGAAACGCTTCTGGAATTCGTAGGGTGTGTAATGTTCAAGCTTGGCTGTTTTTCGCTTTTCATCAAGCCGTTTGAGCAACGCGACCGCGTTCTCCAACTCCTGACGATTTGCCTTTAATGCGTGCATGCTCTTTCCTTATGGCTTCTACGACCATATCGACGGAAATTTTTTCCAACTCGTACTGACAATGAATGCAGGGAAACTTAGACCCACAGGGTTTAGACCCCGCATGCAGGTTGACGTGCGTGGAGTACCCGAGGTTTAACGGGGATGCGAGTCCACCCCATACGACTACAGCAGGCTTTCCCAACGCGGCGGCGGCGTGATGCAAGGCTCCATCAGTGCCAACGAAAAGGTCGCACTGCCGCACCATTGCGAAGCCGTGCCTGATCCCCGGAGAACCTACGTGTTCGACGTTTTCCAGCTTGTACTTGCCGGTTTTCATCTGAACAAATCGAATCTCAGGCAAGGCATTGACCACCGCCTGCCATTTCAAATGGCCCCAATCCTTGTTCTTTGAGAGGGGAAGCCTTTTGACGTTTGGCTCAATCAGGACAAAATCCTTGTAGTCCTCAAAGAACTTCATTTCTTCGTCAGAAAAGAAAATCTCTCCCGGCTCTGCCCTGAAGCTCTTTTTGTACACAAGCTTGTCGGGAAGATTGGCTTCGATGTACGGCCTCGCCCCTTTGTAGGAGCGCACCCATACGCAGCCCTCATAAGCTTCCTGAGCGATCTTCGGATTGTTGGCGAATACAGGCGACCACTCCACGCGGGAACCGTCGCCAATGACGACAGGTTTCCCGACCTTGGCGAAGGCTTTCTTCGCTACTGCGGTTGATATGAGATGGTCGCCAATGCCCATAATTTTTTGAGGCCTTCACTCAAGCCTTCTTGTTTTAATTCAATCGAAACTGCTTCATCTGGAATTCCATTGCGCCTTGTTTGCGACAGGACAGCATCAACGACGCGAAGCTTCATTTCTTCGGTTGGCTGTCTGGTCACAATAAAAGGCCCGTTGAATTCCATCATGCAGGTATCTCCGAGTACGCTTCTATGAGCTTTCTCGCCCTGCCATCCCTGATTTCGTCAAGCGTGTACTGCCCCCAGGTCAAGGCATTTGCCCATTGCTGGCGCAGTTCCTTGCTGGGTCGTTTCGGATGTTCGATAGTGTGTTGGTCCATTGTTTCCAGATGGCAGCACACAGGTCTTGCTGCGGAATGCTTGGAAACAATCGCCGGAACCCCCGCACAAACCGCTTCCACGGCTACATTGCTGGTCCATGTCACCACGGCATGGCAATGCTTCAATCTCTCGGCTAACGGCTGTCTGTCGCCCTTGTAGGAGACATACACTTCCCTGTCCGTGATCTGAGCCAGGGTGTGCATGGTGTCCTTCAGCCAATCACCAAGATCGAACAACAGACAAATGGATGGGCTTGGAGGCACAACCATGATGAAGCGGCCCCCGTCTTTCCATTCCTCCACCAGCGGCTGTTTCAGCCTCCACCCACGGTCCTGCTGCTGCCAGTGGTGTTGGTAGGCGTTGGGAACGATCCTCAGAACATTCGACCCCGGCCCGCCGCCAAAGTAAGCGCGGTCCATGAACAGGTACGGCTGCGGATTGGCCCTCAATTCAATCATCAGATCCAGCGACCCGAACTGAAGCCCGCCGACAATATGGTGTCCAGATTCAAGGCGGGCGTTTTCAACAGGAACACGCCTGGCATGAAAACCCTGAATCACGGCTTCTCCGTGGTGGGCGTTCTTCTTGCCTGAGAAGTAATGGACGTAATCAGGCACAGGCCACCTCGTATTTCGACGCGGCTTTGCAAAGCTTGATTGCGGCTTCTTCTATCTCGCCAGCACAGGCTCTCAGCTTCTCCCGATCTTCCGCCGCTCTTAACTGGCCCTGCTCATTACGCTTTCTCTTATAAACATCGTCCCATTCACCCTTTCCATACTTGGGGTGCATGTGTTCCATCGTAATTTCCATGCAAAACGCCAGTAAGCCGCTTTTTACGGCGATTTGCTCAAGCCACTCGTCGGCGCAAAAGTGATGGAATTCGGCAAAGAACTTGCCAACCAGTTCCGCCCATTTCCTTGTAATGATGGGTTGTTCCAATTTTCGGCGGTTTCGCCCATCGTTGGGACTGATGACAAGGTAGGGTTGACGGGTGAATTTGTCCTGAAGGAACCTGTCCCAGCCCTGTGTTCTGAAGATCACATCATCGGTGCCAAGCACCAGAATGTCGCCTTCAGTCTGACGCCACATCCAGTCCACACACCTTGGAACACTTCCGCTTGTCGGGGAAACCAGCAGCGAAATGCCGTTGTCAGCGCATATCTGCCGGTAGTCCTCAATCTTCGGGTCGTCGTGGTCGATGCCAATAAAAATGCGCAACCTGTCTTTTTCGTCGCAGGTTTTCAGCGCGGATTGCGCCGTGCGCAAAGCCAGTTGGGGGCGTTCCCTCGTCGGGATCATCAGGTCGATAATCACCAGCCCTCCGGGTATTCAAAGGTTCTCGTGGTCTTGGGATACCACAGGGATTGATGCGGGTGCTTTCGGTTCACCCACTTGAAGGGGATCAGGTGCGATCTGCGGCCAGAGCCAATCCGCGCCAAACGGACTTCCGTATTTGCACCGAGCGCCGCCGAGAAGTGCGCAACCGTTGTACTGACCGTAACAACCCTTTCAAGGTTCGCAAGTACGCCGAGAATCCCCTCCAGATCATTCTTGAGATCAACTTTCGGCCTCTCAACTTCTTCGTCCCAGCTTTGGTCGTATTGGAGCGATACCGCATTGGGGAACTCCTTTAGCATGCGTTGCCACTCAACCTCACCCTGCGCACCCCTCCACGAAATACCCACCCGGCCTTTCAGGTACTTGAAGCGTTCGACCTGTTCGGGATCTGCTGTCAGGTAAGGCTGTCTGTGGAAATCTGAATCCTTGTGTCTCATCACACGGCCAAGGTCGGCAAGCGTCACCCACGCATCGGCTCCGTATTCTTCTGGTTCCCTTAGCACCCGCTCAATCCCGGCTTCAAAGTCCTCTGATGGTCGGAACTTGGCTTCTACGGCGTCAATTCCAAGTGACCGCTTGAACACACTCACCAGTCTTGGTTCGGTTTCCAAGACAATGGAATCCACCCGTTCCCGGAGATCCACGAGGCACGAGGCGAAAAACACTTCATCGCCCAACCCCTGCTCTCCAACCACAGCGAGTCTTTTAACCCGCTCACCCTTCCAAATCGGACATTTGAAGGGGTTTTCGAACCACATCCTTGTTGCCATTGGAGATCGGTATTGCCAGCCGCCCCAATCGCTGTAATCGCCCATCAGGAAACGGGCTTCGCAGCGCCACCACTTCTGGTCCTGAGTCTCGGTAGCAGGGACGTACAGTTGCCCCTGATTCCAAGCTTTATCAAACCTTGCAAGGGCAAGGCGTTTCTTCAGGCTCGTGCCACCGTCCACCCGCTCCATCAGGTAGCGTAAAGCCTTGTAGTCGATCTCCCGCATCTGCACAGGGGGAAGGCCGCGCTGCGGGTGCATTTGTGGGTGAAGCATCATTTGAGGAACCCCGCCAGCATGTAGCGAGGCTCTTTTGCCCACGGTGCTACTTGGGTAACAACATGGGGGATGGTCTTATCCATCACGACCATGCTGTTGAACTTCGGCAGGTAGACCTTCGAATCCCCGTCGATCACCACCAAAAGCCCGCCCCAATCCCAGCGCCAGTTCTTCGACAGGTAGTAGACGAACGAAACTTCTCCGGCCTCGTGGTCACGGTGCGCCCTGAAGTATTGACCCTCTTTCAGCCGGTAAGCCCTGACCATGCAGGTCTTGAAGGTCTTTTTTGTTTCATGTGAAACCATCGGCACTATGTAGTGCCAGATCAGGGCGTTAATTTCCCGGTCGGATTCAAGCTTGTTGTTTCTTCCGTAGGCCGATGAAAAAATCTCGTCCTCGGCGGGGAGTTCTTCACTTTCAAATCTCATTCCGCCAGCGTAGTGATTGGGAACTTCCTGTGTTCCATCACGCCATTGAGCGGATAGAAACCGCGCCCGCAGCATCTCAGCGGCGGCTTCTGGCAGCACGTTTTGGTGGCAGCTCAATGCACCGTCCCGCTGGTAGCTGCTACGGTCTGCTGTTTCATCCTGTCCCATTCCGACCTGAAAGCCCTCAAGCATCTCAGCAGCCGGTTGTAGTTCCACTGCCGTTGTTGAGGACCGCCGTTCAAAAGCCCGTTGTGTCGAAGGATGATTTCCTCGCAGACTTCATGGCCTTCCATAGCCAGTTCACCGATGAACGGCCCCATCTTGTTTAAATAGGGCAGCATTTCTTCCTCAAAACGTTCCAACAGATGCCGCTCGTGAGGCAGAACACCGCCAACGTATTGGCATTTGAGGGTCATTAGCCAACCCTGATCGGGTACTTGAACTGCACACCCGCGTTACCAGCAGGCTTGGCAGCGGCTTTGTGGGCCTGCTCGACATGCTTTTGATGGGAATCCTTCGACGGTTGTGGCTTAGGCTGCGGTTTTTTCATCTCAGTCTCCTAAGATTTCTTCTTCAAGGGTTTTCGCTTTGCGCGGACGGCCTTTTTTCTTGGCGGCGCTGACTTCGCGGCGGGGTACGGCTTGGCAGGTGGAACTCTCATCCACAACCTGCGCAGCATGAACATCAGTGTTTTCAGTGCCATTGACCGCCTCGCTCACAATGGTTGTGTCCACCACTTCAACCCCGTTTTCAAACGTCAGGACGTTCTTCATGTCGGGATTTCGTTCGATCAAATCCTTCAACTGCGCCAGAAGTTCGGCTTCGCTGGCTGAATCCTTCTCTCCGTGGCCGTCCTTCAGGTAATCGGAGTTCTTGCCCATCAACTCTGAAGCCTTAATCACGTCCGACCATCTAGGAGCGCCTTCAGGGGTCGATTCCATGACCTGTTGAAGCCGATCCCTGACAGCCTCTTTATCAAGCTGCCTGCGAGCCTCTATTGCGGCCTCGTAGCGTCTCAGTCTTGCCGGGTAGCGGTTAATCCAGGCATGCAGCATCCCCACCCGCATTCCCCGTTCCTCGCAGAACTTGTTGATATTTCCACGGTCAGCGATGTAGCCAAGAAGCTCCATCAATGCCGCTTCCTCATCCCCCCCGTAGGACATGAGAAAGTCCACCAACGAAATAGCGGCTTCGGTCCTCAAGGCGGTAGCGGCTCTCACGCCTCAACCCTTTCCCGGTCAAGCTGCCACGTCCCATACAGTTCCCGGACCTCCACCGGCCCCCTCACCATCCGGTCGTAGGTCTGTCTCCATTCGTCAGCCAGGGGAGCGTTTGAGTAGTGTTCAATCCCCGGAATTCCAAGTGTCCAATGGGCTATAGCCACGTCCTTGGGCATATCCCCCTCCCCAATCAGGACGTTCCACTTCGCAGGCAGTGAACCCAACCGATCCCCGATCCTGTCTCCAAGCCTCTCCAACCCCTCGGCCGCAGGAATGGCCCTCTCCGGGTCCAACCAGCCAAAACGGTGCAGGTAAGCCCCGTCCAGCATGTCAATAAACTCAGGCGTCAAACACCTGTTCAGGTAATGACCACAGTTCCACAAAATCACCGATGACCAGTTCTTCCTCGGATAGTCCCGGTTATCCGCCTCCATCTCCGTCCCGACATACTTCCTGCGGGCAGAAGTCCGGTAATCGTGTTTTACGACCTGACACGCCATCCGGGGGTCATACATGTCCCACAGGTACACCAGATCCTCCCGCAGCAGCATGTCAGCACCGTCTACAAACAACGCCCTGCCCTTGAACCCACACATCCACGGCACCAGAAACCGCGAGTAGGTAAAAGCATTACTCCCATCCCTCTTAACTCCGTCCATAAGCCCCGTAATCGACACAGGAGCCGTACTACGCTCAATCACCGACTGACTGAACACATGGAAGCCAACCGCCTCCCTTGCGTCGTAACCACAGAACAGGCGGATGGGGTCAGAGTTCATAAGCGCCGAAAAATTCGGGGATGGGTCTATCCAACCTCATAGCCTCACCGTTGGGGAGGGGCCGGGGGTCGGCTGGGCCTGCCTTGGCTCCCTGATCTCCAGTCGATTGCGATTCGATGCCGGAATCCGCAGGGTATGCGCACAATGTGCAATCTGTTAAATACCGCTGCATTGCACCAATACCTTATCAATCAATGAGTTAAGGCTATTTAGGCGCATATCATCCCCATTATTTCGGATGTTGCAGCGCGTTTTCTGACTGTTGCGGATCTGCAACCTTTCGAAACTGCACCAGGTTGAGTAGCGCCCGAGCTTTTCCAGCTTCAGTTATCGGCCCCTTGTGCCTTCCTCCGTGCATTTTGCAGCGGCCATTTAGTGGACCGTAAGACCCATCTTTCCTGATCCCCTTGACCGGAATTCCGTTGCAAGGTGTCCCTTTTCGAGTCTTGGCACCACACCGCAGCTTTGTTGCATTTTTACCACTGCGCGATATGGCTTTCGGGGTTTCTGCAACATGAGCATTCGGTGAGTCCATGAGATGGCGTTATACGCACGAGCATGGAAAGCTCTAAACGAATATTCGTTGT
>JAAOEI010000102.1_pt1 | contig 32742 bp, 44 predicted proteins | sample 7059261 | NCBI WGS metagenome assembly JAAOEI01 (sample SAMN14008812, study PRJNA610033) | viral metagenome | isolation source: viral particles filtered from seawater | place: China: Hangzhou Bay, Yangshan Deep Water Harbour | collected 2017-10-31 | reverse complement strand
TTTTTAATATAACAAACTTTTTTAAAAAAAAATTAAAAAAAATAAAATAAAAAAAAGGGGTTTTTACACCCCTTGTTTATTTAAGTAATTCCAAATCTTTTCAATGTTTTTTATTGATAGGCCTTTGCCATTTAAAAACACATGCAAATTTGGTTGTAACACTTTTGATTCTTGTGCGAACTTATTAACACTAATTTTATTATCGTGTATGTATTCAATTACTTTTTGCCTGGTTTGGTTTAATATATCGTATGTTTCCATATTATTATTATTTAAAAGTGTTAAATTTCAATGGTAAACTCCATTTTATCATTTTGTACTATTAATGTTTTTAATTTACCATAACTAACATTACCAATTGATACTTCTAACAATTCATTAATTTTTAATACATTATTATTTGCTTTTATGTTATTACAACATTTGATATTTTTATTTTTTGTTATATTACAACTCATGTTATTTTAATTTAAAATGGTAAATCATCATCTTCCGGCTCATAACTCCTTACAATATCCTCATGAAACATTTTATCGGCTTCTTTTTTTGCGTATTCTTTTGGTTTAAATGATGCTTCATTACTTCGTTCATCATCTAATAATTTCATTGTCCAACAAACAATGGTGTTAAAATACTTTGTTTCGCCTTGTGGACTTGTCCAATCACGGCCACGCAAATTAATGCCGCATTCAACAACATCACCAATTTTTACATTATCCAACACACTTACTTTGTCGTTGGTAACTTCTAATAATATCTTTTGTGGATATTTTTCGGATGTTTCAATTACAAATTCTCTTTTTGTAAAATTGCCAAATGTTTTGGCTTCCATAATTGCAATAATGCTTCCAGTTACATTCATTTTTTTAAAATTTTAATTATTATTAGTAAAATGGCAAAGGCAATAAAATAAACGGTTATTACCAATGCCAATGTTTTCATCAAATGGTTTTTATTAGTTCATCAAAAATTTCCCTTGCTTGGTCTATACGTTCATAAATTTCTTTTAACACATCAACATCTTTTTTAATGATGTATCTTTTAACTCTATTCTTTTCAGGTATGTGATTTACATACGCTTGTTTATTTACTTCTTTTGTGGCTTTTTCTTCTGCTAATGTCCATAAATCTTCAATGCCATCAATTTTAAATAAATGTGGCCTATCTGCAAAGTAATACGTTAATCTTTTAACTTCACTTGCAATTATGTGTTCCGGATGATTACTCAAAACAAATACCAATTCAGCTTGTTCTTTGCCGGTTAAATCCATGTATGCTTGCAATTGGTAATAATAAATTTTGAATTCTTTTAATTGTTCTTCTTTTGTATCGGCCTTTTTAAACCATGGAAATGTGGATGCATTCCAACTTGTTTTAATATCGGCCAACAATGTTTTTGTGTTTACATCCGGTGTGCCAATGAAATAATCATTTACCCTGGTCTTTTTATCTGCGTTTGCATCTACATCTTGCCAATCTAAAACCTTCTTTGCAAGTTCAATGTTTTGTACTTCATTAAAATTGCCTTTGTCCATTTCTTTTTTAAAAATTTCTTCCGGTTCAATGTTGTACTTTTCAAGTAATACGGCATCTTGTATTACTTTCATGGCTGTATCACCAAACAATTTATCTTTTGTACGGCCTTTGCTCATTAAATTACCAAGTTGTGATGGTCTTACTAAAAATTCGTGTTTCATGATTTCAAAGTATTTAAAAGTTCAACTTGCAAAGTATTTAAAAGTTCAATTTGGCTTGATGTTAAATCATATTGTTTAACTGCATAATCAACATTAATATCAATACCATTATTATCTTTTTGCTTTGTGTTGATTGCACCAACTAATTTTTTAAATTGGTTATCACTTAAAGTTTTTTTGGATTCTTTTTGTGTTCTTATTTGCTCACCGGCACCATCATTATCGGAATCACTCACCAAACATAATGCACTTGATAAAGCATATCTTCGGTAGTAACTGCAACCACTTCCGAATGCCTGGTAATCATTCATTTTTGCCAATTGAACGTATGGTATTGCAACATTGCTTTCAAATGATTCACCACTTTCGGTGTGAAATACACACGTTGTAATGTATGTTACACCATCTTTTGTATTAAGTAATTGCGTAAAACCAAGATTGTGTTTTTTAAGATACGGTGTAATTACTTCAAAGATGGTTGGTAAATCGGCATACTTATATCCGTAACCTTGTGTGCCTTTTAAAATTACCGGCACATCATACTGAAAATTGGCCAAGGCCTTAAATAAATTTTTCATAGTGTTTTATATTTATTGTTTTAATTAAAAATTTTTCAAATAATACTCCGTGTTTACGAAGATTCAAACAAATATATTCTGCGTATTGCTGTTTTCTTTGTTCTTTGGTTAATAATTTACTTGCTTTCATAAGTAAAAAAGGCGGATTTTACACCGCCATTGTTTTTTATGCTAACCACTTGTCTTTAAGTCTGAAAAAAGTACCTTTTATTTCGATTGCTTTTATCTTTCTTGTACCTACTATCATATAAATTTGACTCCACATTATTGATTTTGTCGCTGTGGCTTTTTCAATATATTGTGTGCCACCATCTTCAAACCTTACCAATACATCAACATATTTGTAATATGTTTTTGATTTGTCTTTTTGTTCTTTAGAAATATAATTTTTCATCTTTTTTGTTTTTAATTGATTTGTGCGTTATGGATTCGCACCCCCCTTATTTTTATTAAATTATTCTCATTGAATTTACTTGTTCAATTGCTTCATTTAAGGTAATACCTTCTAAAATCATTTTAGAGCTATTAGGTGTATTTACCCAAACATTATATCTACTTGAATTATTCCAACCACTAATTATATAAGATATATTTCTATAAATTGAATGTTTAACTACTTGTTTTGTTGTATTAGTAATATAGTTTCCTTTTTGATTTTCAATACTTGCTTTTATATCTTCGTTTACAATGTTTACATCTTCGAATAAACTACTAAAATCTATGTTTTTAAAATTTTCCATTTTGTTTTGTTTTAATTGATTAACAATACAAATATATATATATTTTTTAATATACCAAGCAATTTTTAAAAAAACTTTTGATTTATACGAATTTTTTTAAACCATCTGCACAATTTTGTATGCTCCTTGCACGTTCTTCTAATGATTTAATTTGGTCTTGTATGGTTAATTTGCAACTATCAGTGAAATAACCTTTGCTTGTTGCAATCAATGGCAATAATGAATTTGTACGAATAAAGTTTACCATTTTTCGCAATCGTGGTTGTGTCATTTTAAAATTCATTTTTCGTTTTAATAAGTAATCATTAATGCCAATAACAATGGCATCGGCTTTTATTGGATTCTCTTTTTTATAACGTCTAAATGAATGAATAACGGCCGGTAAAATTCTTAATTCATCATCACTTAATTCACCGGTAAAATCTTCAAAATTTGTTATCATGTCTTTAATTTTTTAACATGACAAATATAATGTTTTTTAATATAGGTTTTAAAGTTCTTTGATTTTTTGTTTGTATGTGGCAATAATTTCTTTTAATTCTTCAATGCTCCATTGCTTTTCTGCGTATGCCCTTGAATATAAATCTAAAACTCTTTTGTTGCCAATGCGCTTAACAATTCCAATTTGATAGTTTATTAAATCACCACTTTTATCTTTATTGCACGGCCGTGAACATTGTGCATGCGTATTATCTAAATCAAATCGTGTATTGCTATGGCCACCGGCCGAAAAATAATGGCCGGCATCAATGTTACCAGGTCGCAAAGTTTTACCACAACTAATGCATGTGCCGTACCTTTTAAAATCACGTTTTCTTATATATTCATTGAAAACCCTTTGCGCTTCTTTTAAATAATCGGTTCGCGTTTTAACTTTTTCTTTTAACTTTTTTTTGGTTGCTTTCCAATTTTGAACTTTGGCCAATTCAACCCACTTATTTACACACATCGGCTTAAAACAAAATTTTTGATTAAAATGCTTTGCATCAAATTTTTCTTTACAATTTTTACAACGTGGCATTCAAAAAAATGGTGTTTGTGTTTGTATCATTGCTTTTATTTTTTCTTTTTCAATCCATCGTAAAAACTGCAATAACTTTTTCATAATTCTAAATTATGATATTTTATTTTATTATTCAATTCTTCAATTTGCTTCAATAATTTCAAATTGATAAACTCTAAATCAAGATTTCTTTGCTTACTTGTATCTAATTCACGATGTATTTCTTCAAGGAAAATAATTAATTTGTTCACCTGGTCAATGCTTTTTGTCATTGGTTCAATATAATCAATTCGGTTTGGTGATTTTCTTTTTATGTCATCCAATGCATTTTGCATTCTTTGTGAAATAATGGTTAAATCTATTTTTGCTAAATAAAAACTTGTATCATACATAATTAAAAAATTGTTGTTTTAACATTTCGGTTTGGCCGTTCATCTTTTAACACATCAACACCCCTAAATAAAAAACCTAAACCATTATTATATTCTGCAAGTATTGGCTCGTTGTAATCGGTGCATTGTCCACCACTATCAACATCCTTAACTTTTACCACATCAATCATGGTGTAATACTTCATTGTTTTATGTGCAACTAATCTATGTATAATAAAAAAATCATCACATCTATTACTGAATGCCTTGCCAAATTCAATTGAATCTTTTAATGGTGGTTTTAACATACCTTGCCAATCATGGCCATTTGGATAAAGATTGCCGGCACGGCCACTTTCACTTATTGGATGCGTATTAATGTAAAGTGTTATGCCGGTTTTATTTGAAAATTCTCTTGCATTATTTAGAAATTGATAATTTGCGGCAAATGTCATTTCCCTATCAAGTGCCGTGTATGGGTCAATTAACGCAATATCACATTCACTTTGGGCAAAAATATCCAACAATTCGTTTGGTTTGTAAAGTCTTTGTGTACTTACAAAAGATAAATTTTGTTCTAAAAATGTTGAATATCTTAAAATTTCATTATCACTTAATTGATTAAAATTTACTCCGGCATACATTTGTATCATATCACGTAAAATTTTGCCTTTGTGATTTTCTGCCGAATATAAACACACCTTCAAATTGTGTTTTAACATCAAACAAAGAAAATAGTAATTAATAAAATATGTTTTACCAACATTATCATGGCCAAGTATTACACACAATTGCCCACGTTTAAATACTAAATAATCATCTATGTATGCACCGATTTTTAAACCTTTTGGAATTCGGCCGTTTTTATAGTCTAATAAGTATTGTGACTGGTCACCAACAACCGTTAAATTATTTTCCATTGATTTGATTTTTTACAAAGTTTAACAAATCATCATTTTCCAATTTATCGTATTGTTTTGGGTTTCTATTATACCACCTTTGCAATCTTCTTTTAATGTCATAACTTTTTTCCTTTTCATATCTCATTTTCTTATCCTTTGCACCATGTTCAGACCAGTAACCAAAAAAGTCTTCAATCATTTTTTTAGGATAATCTTTTTCATAAGTCATAAGTGAGTCGTAAAAGTTTCTTTTACGTTCCTCTATATTTAATTTAGTATCACTTACACTAACACTATCACTATCGGCATTTTTGGTAACCGGTTGCATGCGTTCGGATGCGGTCGCATTCCATCGCTTTAATGCGTTTTCTTTGTTCTTTGCTCGGATGCCTTCGTATTTTTTCAAATCACGTTTTAAACTTTGTTTGATTGGTTCAAATGCAACTTCAATTAACAAATCATTGGTTTCCGGGTTTAAATCATTTACATAAGCTAAAATGTGCTTAAATAATTTGCCGGCTTGTTCATCACTCAATTTATCGGTGGTGTGTATTACATCACAATAAAGTAAAAAAGATTTTTTGTTTTCTGCCATAATTGATTAAAATAAAAAACCCTCAACAAATGTGGTTCGACTTACATTTATCAAGGGTTTAAATTAGCAATAAATATATGCTAAATTAATAATTTTGTCGAACCTAAAAACGAAAATAATAATTATTCTTCAATCCTTTCAACCAGGTATTCAATAATGTTATTACTTTCTTTTAAATAATTTAATGCATCATGTGGCTTACCAATATAACCAATGGCCAAAGATTGGTCATACTGCATGCCAATTAATAAAATTTCACGAATTGTGTTGTAATCTACGTAACCAAGTTTATTGTATATCATTGTTACAAGTTCTTCAATTTGCTCTTTGTTTTTTTTAAATGTATCCACCTTTTATGATTTTATTTCTTATTAAAAAATTATGCTTTAATGGTTCGGTCATTTTTTTCTTAAACCTTCCATATTCGTAAACCTTGCCAAATTTATCATCATGCACCAATTTAAAAATAAACTTGTTATCATTAAACCACCGGCATTCGTACCGGTTCATTGTATGACATCTTAAATACCTATCTTGATAAAGTAATGTATATACTTGGCCAATAATTTCATGACTTACAATAACGGCAAATGGTGTTCGTTTTCTATGTAAGTCAATTATCAACATTAAACTTTGCTTTTTACAATGTGAATTGTGTTTTGTGATATGTTAATTTCTTCAATATCACGATTTGTGTTTAAATACCATTGTTTGTGGCAATTGTATAATTCAGTTGTTTTATAATATGTCAATTGTTCACTTTTTTCTTTGCCTTGTGAAATTAATGAAAATAATTCTTTAAAAGTCTTTTGTAAATCTTTTTCATTGATATACTCCAAATCAATAAACACACGTTTTTTTCGGTAAATTAATGCATTTTGCCGTGTCATTTCTTAACTTTTTTTGATTGTGTTACTTGTTGTTTAATGTATAATATCCAATCATTAAAATTGTTAATTGGTTCCTTTGGGTAAACGGTTTTCATCATTTTCATAACTAATTGATATATCTTTTAAACATTTCCGGAAAATCGGAAAAATATGCCGTTAAAATTCCATTTATTTTTGAAATTTCCGAACAATCAAATGTTAATAATTTTTCATTGCTCAATGGTTCGGCATCAATTAATTTTGTTAGTGTAACATTATAAAATGTAAATACTTCTTTGCCCTGGTCAACTTCATCCAAATACCGGCAATGGTCAACATGTTCAATAATATCTTCTTCAATATCAATATCACAAAAGTATGTGTATGCCACATTATTGTGCAAAAAGGTAATTTGATAAAGATTGTGTGTTTTGTCAAAATAAACACTATCAAATGTAATTCGATTGTTTTGAATCAACTCTTGGTTGTATGCCATATTTGTATGCATTTTTTTTTGTTTTTAATTGATTGTGCGTTATGGATGCGCACCCCCCTTTTCAATTTTAATTTGTCTTTTCTACGTAAAGATTCATAATGTCTAATTCTTCATTAAGATTTAATACTTGTTGTAGCATTTCTTCTTTTGTTAAATCTTTAATCACTTGCATTCCTTTTTTAACTGACGTGTAAACTATTTTATACTTTTCAATTACTATTGTAAGTGCTTCTTTAAACATCTTATCTCCGTTCATTAAACAAACGTAGTGTAGTGAACCATCGTTATAGAACCCTGTTACTATTGATTCTTCATTAGTAGATTCTTTTAATACACTTGTTCTTGTGTATCTTACTCTTGTTCCGATTTTTAATTCTGTGTTTTCCATTTTGTTTTGTTTTTAATTATTTAACACTACAAATATATATTAAAAAATATAACTACCAAAACTTTTTGCACTTTTTTTTTACTTTTTTTTAAATTTTTTTTTGAACCAGGTAAAAATACAAAACAAAAAACCCCTTCAAAAGAAAGGGTTTCTCGTGTTAATCAATTAAAAACTTGCCTTAATGAACTAAAGCAAAGTAAAGTTACTTTTTAAATCTCTTTAAAACAAATTTTGATACAATTTTTCCAAACCATCGTAACCAACTTGTTTCGGCTTGTATATCAACTTCGGTTTTATCCTTGGTTTTTGTTACTTCAATATCAAGTTTTTTACCATCGTACTTGAATGTTTGGCCATCTTCATTTTTGTGATATTCGGCATCACGGTTTTTGCCATCATAAACAACATCAATGCCATCGGCATCTTTTTCAATGCTTAACTTGTTGCCATCAACTTCGGCATCAATTTTAATATCTTTTCCTTTTTGCTTTGCCATGTCTTTATTATTTAGGTTTTTTAACATTTCTATCATTTTCGGTTGTGGTGATATATCACATTTATCATACCGGTATGAATTGTGTGTGTATATTCCGGCAACACCTTTTAACGCATTTTCGGATACATCCCAAAGTTCGGTTTCATTATACTCCAAAGGTATGCCATAAACTTCATTCCAATAAACCAACAATTGCCGTACCGATTCAATTTGTGCATCGCTGTACGCATGATAATACTTGTGATTTTTATACGGCACATCAAGTTCACAAACATCTTCTTTTGCAACTTCACGATTTACATAATTATAAAATTTATCACCTTTTTTGGTCAAATATCCCCAATTACAAATTTCAATTCCAATGCTTAATTTATCTAATCTTTGATAAATCACATTTTTACTTGCAAAAATTTCCGGTTTAATTCCTAAATGATACGCCCAATATCTACTTGAAAACGCTTGGCAAATTTCACCATCATAAGAATTTGATGTGCCTTTGCCACTAATCACAACACACGTTGCAATTCGTCCACGGCTATCGGAATTCCATGCATTAATGGTATTAACTCCGGATGAATTACCGGCCGTGTGATGCAAAACAATTTGTTTTTTAGTTGTTGCCGTTTGGATATATTCGGTATCCTTAAAATCAACTTGTTTAATCTTCTTTAAATTCAGCTTGTCCATTGTCATTTATTGCGAATTGACCAACACCGGCCAACGTACCACCTACGGCAATTAAATACTTTAAAAATTCAATTGTTTCATTTGACAATTCCAATGGTGATGCCATCAAAGTGCCACATAATGCACCCAAAACAACACCAAAGATTTGCACATTTTTCCAAAATCTCGGTGTTTCTGCCATTAATCTTTTAAACATAATCTTCTCTTTTTGGTAAGATAGCAAAATTTTGTGAATTATATTTTAAACCAGGTTGTGAATTTGTTTTATTATAAGAATTTTGATAACAAATGTATAATTCATTTTCAACTTTTGATAACCTTTCATTTGTCCACCACAACCACACCACAAGTAAACCGGTAACACCATATTTCTTGCTGAAAATAATTAATTGCTCCATATTGCCAAAAGTTGCTTACATAATTAAAAAAATATAAACAAATTTACGACAAAAAAAAATTGTTTTCATTAATAAGTAAAATTACTTAAACAATTATTTTGTATGAATCAATATGTTTTTCAATCTTGTGTGTTTTTTTTCTGTTTTCCGTGTACGTTCTGCGTTGTGTGTGTATTTTTAAAATACGCCCACCGGTTGGTTTTATTGGTGCGCCACGTTCAACGTGCCAACCTTTTGAACCATCTTCATATTCTTCTTTGTACGTTCCGGCAATCATGGAATGTATGTGTTTGTGTTTGATTTTGTATTGATTGTTTCTTGAATCAAATTCAACACTATCACGCACATCATTACGACATGAATTTTCGTGTATGTGTCCATAAATCATAACTTCTTGGCCTTCGTACATTTCTAATGCCCTGGTCAAATTTATTGCACCGCGCGTTACGCTTCCCCCGCCACCACTACCATGCATGTATTTTATCTTGGTTGATGTTTTAGATACTTCATTATAGTATTGTTGTATTATTATCCAACCACCATAACCACCGGTGTAAACATTGGTGTGATTCTTATAATTTAACAAATCAACAAACCTTTGTAAAACATCCGTTTCTTGCCATTTGATTATTCCGGTTTCATGGTTTCCGTATCCGATAACGGTTAATAAATGTGCATATGGACTCCACCAATCAACGGCCGTTTCAACTATGGAATCTAAATAACGCGCATTGTTGTGTTCCGGCCTTATGTCGCTTTTATTCCTTCGAAAGTCACCACGCCCCTGCATTAGGCAAAGGAAGTCCCCATTTACAAAAATTGGTATGTTGTTTTCCTTGAAATAATCTAAATGACTTTTTAATAAATCCCAATCACATTTTGGATTATCCCAATGTATATCGGATAAAATTCCAAGTTCAAATTCTTTTTCATGTACTTGAAATTCATGTACATTTTTGCCGTGTTTAATAATCTTCATTGCTAATACCTTTTATTGCTTCTATAAATTGAAAAGTTAAATAACAAAAAAAAGTAATGGCCGCAAATTGCAAAAAATGTATTTTGGTCATATAAAGACTAATGCAAGTGCAATAACCAAAAAAATAATAAAATACTGCTAACAATCTCAATAATACGTTCTTTTGTTTTTAAACTTATCTTCAACCACGCATCTAACTTTTGCTTTTCTGCTAAAATCAAAATACGTTAATTCGGGTGATTCTTTTACAATTACCGGTAAATCATCAATACAATAATCATGATTGTGTGCGTTATAATCGGAAATGTAAAGATTGTTTTCACTCAATAAATACAAATCAATCATTGGTTGTGTAATACACCGATGTGATGGGTCTGTTAAAATTTCGTAACTATTTAGATTTTCTCTAATAACACGCTTCATTTCACGATTTGAGTAAATAATGTTATCAACTTCCATATTTGGTTGCCGGTTACCAATGTATCCGTAAAACCTTAAATCACTAATAATACCACTATCTGTAAAATTTATGTTTTCTATTTCATGAAAACCACTAAATTCTGCCCTAATTCGGGCCGTTTTAAGCGCATTTTGTGTGGTGTATGGTGCTAACTTATAAACACCCCATGTAAAGTTCCCTAAAATGCCCGAAATGTCGTAACCAACTTTAAATTCGTAGCATCCAACACCATCACTTACTAAAACTTCGTACCAATCAATTGTGGCAAAATATGCGTTTGTATCATTAACAAATGGTTGTGGTGTTGGTTGGTATGATGTCAAAACACCATCTTTGTAAAGTTCAAAACTATAACCATCGGCAACATCACTTAATTTTATCCATGCACTTGTTTTGTCGCTTTTCCATGTATCTTGTGATGCACTACCTAAAACAATATATTCACAACAACAATCTTTAAAACCCCTATCAACATCAATACATACTTTTGGTAATTTAATGGCCTTGTATTCTTTTTTGTGCCTATCTTCAATATCACAAGTAATACCACTATTTGAACACTCGGTATTTAATGTTGTAACACCTGGTGTTGGTATCCAAGGGTTTCCACTTGTTAATGTTGCTTCCGGACACGCACTATCATTGCCCTTGATATTTGCAATAAATCCAAATGTGGCGCCTAATGTTTCGTTAATGTACCAATCACCACCAACACTTGGTGTGTGATATACATAATACAATGTGCCAAAATACGTGAATTCATAATAATTAAATGAATCATACGTGCCACTTGGACTTAACACAAAAGTTAATTGTGGATTTGGTGAAATTTGTATTTCAATTTGTAAAATATCCATTTATTAGAATACTAAAGGACGTTCATAAGTTGTTTGAATCAATATACCGGCCGCCCCACTAACATCAATTGAGTTTTGGTCATTTTCTAAAGCAAAGTAAAAACCACCGGTTACAAATGCATCCGTTGGTGAATTTGTATAAGTTTCAAAAACGTGTTGTTGGCCGGTTATACCTTGTGCCGCTGTATATCTCCGTACGGGAATATCCGAACCAATAACTGAATCATTTTGCCACCTTCTCAATTGAAGTTTACAATAGTTTTCGTTTCCGTTATCAATGTTAAAATTTACACGCATGTAATGCTGTAATCGTAAATTTTCGTATGGTTTGCCACTATATGGAATAACCACATGGTCATAATCTGCCGTTGAATTACCGGTAAATTCATTGGCTAAAGTTCCACTTAAATCGGTTGTTACGTTGGTTATTGTAATTGCATTTAAAATTGTATTACTTGTTGCGCCAAATCTAATACGGCCATCGGCACCACTACCAAGTGCAAATACTTGTATTCCTAATGCGTTCAAAGTTGCTTGATTAGTATTTACCCAATCATCGGCCGTTGTAAATAAATCGGTGTTAAATGTTGCTAAATAATCGGTGCCATCCACGTTTATGTTTGCCGTGCCACTTGTACCACTTAATGTAATACTAATGCCATACGATAGTACGTATTCATCATAACTTGTTGTGCCGCTTGTACTTTTATCGGTTGTTTCATCAAAGAAGGTGAAACCGTTTGCTAACCCACCACCACCGGGTAAGGTTGTTGTTGGTGCCGTTGTATTCCATTGACTTGATGCAACCGTATACACACGTTCCCATGTAACCGAATCCGGTGATACACCACCATCACTTGTTATTACTGCAAAATCACCAACATTACCGGATGTTGCCGGTAAAATATATTCTTCGTTTATTTGTAATGAACCATCTTGAATTGCCGTTAAATGCTCGGTGCCGGTGTTTGTATCTATTAACTTGAATAATGCACCATTTGCCGATAATACATTAAAAACAATTCCGGTTGTACCGGTTGGTGCCGGTGTTGCATCCACAATAAATTGCCGTAAATCCGTAAATGACAAAGAATTTAATGAACCGGTTAATGTTCTATCTGCCGATAACGTGCCATCGGTATTATAAATGTTCGATGCACCACTTGGTGTTTGAAAACTTAATTGCCCTAAACCATCGGTGGTTAATACTTGGCCGGCCGTACCATCGGCACCAGGTAAAAAATACGCATCGGAAATTTCAACCAAACCATTTCGACATGCTAACATATGAACACCGGTATTATGGTCTTTTACTATAAATCCGTGAAAAGTTGGGTCGCTTCTTACATCAAATTCAACATTATCAACACCATTAACATGGCTTTTAATAATTAGTTTTCCTAATGATTCAAATCTTAATTCATTGTTCGCACCCGTTACCACCCTATTGCCGGTTAATGTATCATCGGTGTTGTAAATGTTGCCACCGGCCACGATTGCTTTAATTACACTACCTTTTACTTTTGCCGTTTCATAAGTTGAACCATTATAATAATCAACATCAAAAAAATCATCATCACCAATTGTAAAAATTTCTAATGGATAACCATTAATGTTTTGTGTACTCATATTTTTATATTGTTAAAAGTTTTGGTAAACCATCCGTTGTGTATTTTACCGTACCATCAGTTAATAATTTAAAGAATGCCGGATTTAATGAACAACCTTTGATTTTCGTTGTAAATTTAACACCATTATTCAAGTTTATCTTGTTCGAATCAAAATAGCACTCCAAACGTGCCACATCCGGTGTTGGAAAAGTCAACGAACAATACAAACCACTTAATGGTGATAATGGATTTAATATATTATTATCAAATGGCACAATTGTACTGCTTACCCACCTTGGCGAATTTTCCGTTGGTTCAATTGTTATCATTCCCCAAATTTCATCGGCCTTCCAATAATCACCATTCAACAAAGTATGTGTTGCAACTACTCTATGTAATTCACCGGAAACAACAACACCAATTTCGGCATTATCTAAATCACGAATTAATGTAATTTCTTGTTCAACATTTGCATCACTATCATAATCTTTTATGGTAATATCTTCGGTATATTCACTTGTTAAACCATCAATTACGGCATCTAATTTAAAACGCAAATTCCAATTCGTGGTGGTGCCATACGGCAACCAATTCTTTGTTTGGTGGTCTGGGTAAAATTCACCATTTGCGTTTGGTTGGTCAATCCAATACTGCCAATTGTAAAGAAATGGAAAATGTATGCGCAAACCATAATCGGTAAATGTATCAATACTTGAATCACGTACCAACAATGCGTTGCGTTTTACGTTTGTTTGTTGCAAAGTTGTAATTACTTCTTGGCTTGCATTTATTGGATAATATCCAAACACTTGTGGCACGTTGCCAAAACTAAAATTTGCCGATTGCAAAATAAAACTATCACCACTAACTGAATTGTATGCCTCAATGTATCCATTAACATTATCAATTGTGGAGTTTATCGGCACCAAAAATTTACCTATAAATGCAACATCATCTTCAATGTTACCACTAAAACCATTTTCAGTAATTAATGTATCGGTAATGTTTTCGCTATGGTCGGTAAAATCATGCACAACCATGTTTATTGGTTCACCTGGTTTCTCTTGTTTAAATAATTGCCCTTGAAACAATAATAAGTTTACATTGCCGGCCTTTGCCCAAATGTAAAACAATCTATCACCATCACTTCGGCCATCCATAAATGTTACAAAATCACCATTTGGTATAAATTCCCAATCAATGGTTGTTTGGCTACCACTTGGCACCGGATTGCTTAAAATGATTTGATAATTGGCACCACTTGGATTGGCAAAACCATTTAATGTAATTGGAAACGCACCACTTTGCGTTGGGTTGGTCATCCCTAATTCGCTTTGTGAATAAGGTTGATTTTTGTAATAATCTTCATCCGTTGGTACATACGATGCACCAAAACCATCAATGCTTGCCAATGTATCAATTATTATTTGGCCGGTTTGCGTTGTATCGTATTCTAAACTGCTTATACCTTGTACTAATGTTGCATCAATTACATCGGTGTTAAACGCTTCATCATACCAACCGGTATCGGCATTATCATTAAACACGTATTCATACATGTTGTTTGGGTCACCAAACTCACGTTGCCAATTGAATTTTAAATACAACTTTAAACAATCGGAAAAATTAAAATCATCTTGTTCATAAATACCACTTTGCACAATGCCAAGTACAATTTCATATGTACGTGAATTATCCGGATACGTTGTAATATCGGTGATATTTGAAACCACAATAAATTGGCCGGATTTATTACCAACTTGAATGGCATTAACATTTGGCAATGTTGCCGTGTTTGTTAAATCGTAAACCAATCTTGTTGTTTCGCCATCAATTAAACTTGATGGTGTGCCGGCCACCGTATTTCTAACATGGTTTACATCCAATAACAAACCATTTCTTTTTAAATTATTTGGACTTTTGTAGGTTACTTGAATACTTACTTGTTCATTGTTTGTTTGGTCATACCATGTTATTGTGCCGGTGTGTTTTAATTGTGTTGCTTCTAAAAATTGTATATTCACATTTGATGTTGCAATAACGGCACCGGATGCATCAACAACTTCAATTTGTATATCATCGCCAACTCTAAAACCTTCCGTTAAAAAGTTACCATTACCCCAAGTAATTATTTTAGTGCTTGCATTATAACCAAATACATTTTGTATGCTACTTTCGGCACGTATTGTTTCAACAACTTGTATTGTTACCTCGGTTGAATCACCGGCATTGGCCTTGTAATAACCAAATGTGCCGGATATATTATTAAAACTTTTACTTATTATACTTGATGGCATAATTTGACATTATTTTTTGTAATTCACTTAAATCTTTTGTGTTTTTAATTGTATGCAAATCTTTTGAAATTTGTTCAAATACTTCGGGATTTTCTTTGGATAACATTTTTAAAATATCATCATTGGCCTTCATCATTTTTGCAAGATTTTCTTTTGCCTGGTCTTGTATTTTTTTTAATTCTTCTACGTTAATCATCTATTCTTAATATATTAACTTTATTATCTGCATAATCTAATGGTTCCTTGTATGTAACATTTGCTTTGCTACGTTCATCAATCCACTCAATTTTTAACAATTCACAAATTTTGCCATCAATCAATGCATAATTTGTATTTAGCAAAGTTACAAATTCATTTGCTCTTAATCTAAACGGAACATTTTCTTTTATGATAAAATCATTTTTATCAATTGCTTGAATGTAATGGTAATCATTCCATAACCGTTCGGCACTACACAATGAACGGTAATTATCGGTGTATTTTACTTTTGTATATGTATCACCCCAAATGTTTTTTGTGCCATTTTCTTCAACAAATAAACACTTTGTAATGCCGTAATATTGGCCACTAATTTTTAATGCCTTATTCCTATCAAGTATAATATCAACGAAATTTGTGCCACCAAAACCAAATGTAAAAATGTATGTTGCAATGTCAATTGAACCAAAAAACACGATGCCAAGTAATTCGATAATGTTTAATTTGTCTTTATTTGCGCCCAAACAAAAGTTAATGTTTACTTCGTTTAAACCCTTTATCAAAACTAAATCATCACTTGCAACCGGCACACTATTTTCGGTGCTAAATTCGGCATCATGTATTTGTAACATATTGCCTTCAACACTATGTAAATCGGTAAAATCCAATTGATATTTAATGTAATATCTTTTCCATGCTTCATCGGTATTGTACGTAAATGCATCATCCCTATCTGATTGTAAATTTAATGCCGGTAAAATAATGTTTGGTGCCAAATTCGCAACAAAATCACGCCTTTCTAATCTTACAACTCCATTACTAATAAAAATTTCGGCATTGAATTGTTTTTTTAATTCATCAATGAAATTACCAAACAAACCAATTGTATCATTTGCCGTTGGATAACCTTTGGTAAATGGTGATTGTAGATTTGCATAAATCTTATCAAAGATACTTTCATTTTCATCTTGTAATGGTACCGGTAAAACAAACCAACCATAATTTTCTTGTAATATGCTACTTTCAAATGTATAACCAAGGAATTCACACCCCTTTTTCATTAACTCATAATAAAAACAACCTTTTAACCATCTTTTAGGTGGAAACAATACTTGGAATAATTCGGCCGCTAATGCACTAATCAAAAGTAAAATGCCGGCAAAATATGCCGCTTGTACTATTAAATTTAATGATGCTCTAATTATTGCCGAAGTGTTAATTGTTGTACCAACACTTATTGTGGTTATAACTAAATCCGGTGTTGCCGCTTCAATTAAATCATTTGTTGCATTTGCCAATTGTAATGTGGCTTCGACTAATTCACGTGCAATAATGTATGTTGAAATGGATAATGATAAAATTGTTTCCGGTACATTATCACGTATTACAAAGTATGGCATTATTTTTATGTCAAATTGCACACCTTGTTTGGCCATTAATTCAAAACTTGTGCCACGTGCTTTTTCAAAAAAATCATCAATGCCCTTGCGTTTTTTAATCTTTACTTCTACTTCATAAAGTTTTATGGTTGGTTTCTCGGTTAAATCAACATAATAATCAAGTGTTATACCACCATCCATTTGCACCTGGTAAGGTATGCCAATAAATACACCACTTGTTTGTATGTGATTGCGTATTATTTCATTGGCTTCACGTGGCAATACAATTGAATCAACATTTAAACTCAATTCTTCCGGGTCACCGGTGAAGTTACTTATTACACCTATGCTTTCTAAATTACGTGGTGCAATTTCAACACCATTCAAAAAATGCTTCATTTAACTTTAAATCTATTATAAACAATTGAATTGCCTTTTTTGGTTCTTTGCACAATTTCCATTGCACTTTGCGTTATTTCACCAAGTGCAACATTGGTTTCTGGTTTATCTTTAATCACCTTTTTTAAATCTTGTAATTCATTTACTAACAATGCAAAATTCAACGCATCATTGGTGGTTTTGCCATTGAACAATTTACCATTTTGGTATTCGGTTGCAATCCTTGTAAGTTCTTCGTTGCTCATACCATTCAATTGTTCGTTCATGCTTTTCGGTATTACCCTTTCATTTGGGTGCAATACGCTTAACATACCACCTTTACCATCAACACCACGGCCATCTTTGCCGGTATCTTCGGTACCTTTTTCAAATCCCGGTAATGAATTTATGAATGCTTGTAATAATGTTGTATCTCGTATTGTATCGGCCAATGCTTTAGTTGTTTTTTCACCTGGTTGCAATGATTCAAGATTTTTTGAATAAGTTTCATAAATACTTTGTGCCAATCTTATTCGTTGTTGCCTTTTTAATTCTTTTTCTTTGCGTTTTGTACTTTCGGCAATTAATCGTTCTTGTTCTGCTAATGAATCTTGTGCATTAATGTTGCCTTCTTTTGCCAATTCTCTTAATGTATCGGCTTGCTTTTCTGCGGCCGCAATTTCTTTATCAATTTGTGAAATAACTTTTTCACTTTGTTTAATTGCATAATCGGCCGTTAATTTCGCAAATTCTCTTTTAGCTTCATACATTTCTTTGTCTTTTTCTTTTTGTTTCTTTGCGTTATCCAATGCATTTTTTGTTTGTTCATCTTGATATTTAATTATATCATCTTTTAATTTTTTTTCATTTTGTGCAATGTCTGCAATTTTTCTTCTATTCAAATCTTCAATATCATTGGTTGCCTTTTCAACAATGTTTTTCTTTTCGCTTTCTAAATCTTGATACCTTTTTAAATCTTCTGCAATTAATTCTTTTTCCTTTAATTTATAATTATCATCAATTTCTTTAAGTGCATCTTGTTTTTCTTTTGCACTTGCCGTTGAATTTTTAACACCTTCTTCTAATGATTTTTTTTCATCTTCTAAATCATCATACCTTTTTTTACGTTCTTCTTTATATTTTAAATCCAATGATTCGGTTTCAAAATCACGTTTTTTCCTAATTGCTTCGGCTTCTAAATCTGCTTTTTCTTTTATTAATTTGTTTAATTCGGTTGCATCAAATTTTCCAACTTTTTTAATGTTTTCAATTTGTGTTGCAAATTCCGATTTAATGGCACGTTCTTTTTCTTCAATTTTTGATTCACGTTGTATTTCGGATAATTCAAATAACAATTCTCTTTGTCGGCTTAAATAAACATTGGTATCCTTGAATTCGGTGTTTAATTGTTTTTGTGTACTTGTGGCACCTTTTGCATTTTTATTGTAATTAGATATACCGGCCGATGGTGTTTTGTATTTGTATTTTGAAATTTCTTTTTGCAAATCAATTTGTGTAAATCCTTCTTGATTTAAGAAAAATTGCGCATCACCAATATCTTTGATTGAGGCGCCTAATTCATCATATTTCTGTTTTAAATCGGGTGGTAATAAATCAGCTAAATCACCCATAAAATTACCACCACTTTGAATAATGTTTTGGTATGAAGTATCAATTGTATCATTTACATCTTGCATGAATTTTTTATACAATGGTGATATTTTTGATAATTCTTGTTCAATTCTTCGTGCATCACCAAAATACTTACTTGTAATTTCTTCGGCTTTTCGCAATTCTTCATCCGTAGCAAATAAACCGGTTTTATTTAACCGTTCTTGTGCTTCTATTTGTGCCTTAATTAACTTGGTTGTTTTTTCTTTTGATATATCTTGTTTAATTCTTAATTTTTGGAATGTTATATAATCGGCAACTGCTTGGTTTAATTGTGCTTGAAATGCCGTTTCATCTTGTAAGTTTTGCAATGTTGTGCCGTATTGGTTGTTAATTTGATTTATCAAATCAATACGTTCTTTACTATTGGCATTCGTTGCACCCAATTGATTTACTAAACCAACAAATTCACCGGTAGCATCGGCAACCATTTGCCTTTCCCGGTCCTGTGCTTGTGCCAATTCTTCGGCCGCTTGTGCGGCTTGTTGTTGTGATTCTGTTAATTCATCGGTTGCATCTTCAGTATCGGATAACCAAAAATACAATTCTGCGGCCGCACCAACAACTAAACCCCATGGTGTTGCCTTCATGACTTTGCCTAATGACTTCATTGAAATGGTTGCGGCCTTCGTTGCGGCATTCATTCCTTTTGTTTGGATACTCATTAAACGCATATTTGCCGTATATGCTTTTGTACCAGGTATTAATACGGCAATGTTTCGGCCTATTGCTTTGAAGTTAATTGCGGCAATTTTATTAACTTGATTTACTGCAAATGTGGTTGTTTTATATATTACCCAAAACCGAGTTAATTTAATAACAATACTCATTATTGTACTTAAATTTTCGGCCAAAAATCCAATTGCGGCTTTTAATTTATCACTTGCACCGGTTGAATCATTTGTACCTAAAATGAAACCTTCCCACGCCGATTGCAATAATGTTAATTGACCACTTACCGAATCCAATCTTTTTTTGGCCATGGCTTCAAGTTCATCATTTACATCGGTAATACCATCTTTTAATTCGGTAATCGAATCTGCATTTTTCATGAATGTGCTAAATGCGGCAACACTTCTTTTATCCGTTAATTCAAGTGCCGTTGCCAAATCTACGCCACGTGCTTCAAGTTCTTTTAATCCGGCCGCTAAATCATCGGCACTTGTTATTGGCCGGCCAAGTTCTTGTGCTAAATCACCGCTTGAATCTGCTAAATTTAAAAGTATGTTACGTGTTGCCGTTGCGGCACTACTTGCATCAAAACCGGCATTTGATAATGTACCAAGTAATGCCGTTGTGTCTTCAATGCTAAAACCAAATGATGCGGCAACCGGTGCAACCGTGCTTAATGATGATTCTAATTTTGAAAAATCTAATGCACTTTTCGTTGTTGATACACCTAATGTGCTAACAACACGTTCCATTTCCGATGCCGGTAAATTAAATGCACGCAATGCCGAACCGGCTAATGCGGCCGCCCTTGGTATATCGGCACCGGTTGCGGCGGCAAAGTTACTAACTGCTTCGGTGCTTGCACTAATTTGTTCCGTACTAAAACCAAGTTTTGCCAACTCGGTTTGCATTTGTGTTATTTGCGTTGCACTAAATTGTGTTGTGGCACCAAGTTCTTTTGCTTGTGCCGTTAAACCGGCCAATTCATCTTTTGATTTACCACTAATTGCGGCCAAATCTGCTTGTGCTTGGTCAAAGTTTTTTATGATTCCAAATGTGCTTCGTAAAATGGCACCGGCACCAAATGCAACACCTAATGAACCTAATGCCGTTGTTAAACCACCTAATGCACTTTTATAGTTTCCTACGTTTCTAAAGTTATCACCAACCGTTTTATCAAGCTTTTTTAATTGTACATCACCTTGTTGTGCGGCCTTTGTAACTTGTTTGTATTGCGTTGCTAATTTTCTATATTCTGCCGAATTTTTGCGGCCACTTTGCTCTAATGCCAACATTTCGGCACCTAAACGCTTCGATTCGTTTTTTAATTCACGTGTATTTTTTTCAAGTTTTTTGTATGCGTTTGCCTGGTCTGCGGCTAATTTCTTTTGCTTTTCGGCTTGTCGTGTTTGTCGCTCTTGTTCTTGCGTAACCATTTTATCGGTTCGCATTTGTTGTTGTTTTAATTTTTCTTTTTCTTGTTCAATCTTCAAAAGTTGTATTTCGCTTTGCTTCTTTTGGTCATTGGCAATTTTCTTTTGTTTATCTATTTGCAAAGATTGTTGTGTTATCTTATTTGATTTTTCGGCCAATTGCACAAATTTTTCCAAATCTTTAATGTTATCCAATTTAATACCACTAAATGCATTTTTCATTTCTTTTGCACTTGCAACCATGCCATCTTTTAATTCGGTAAGTTTTTTAATTGTTTGGTCGGCACTATCACGTACACCCCTAAACAAATCTTCTTGTTCAAATAAATCTCTGCTACTTATCTTTTTTGCCATGCTCTTGTTTGTTACTTCTTTCGAATTCGTTTAATAAATTAAAGTATTCAACAACACTTATTTCTTTTGTTTTTATAAAATAACCAATCCACTTACTTAAATGAATTAATGTTTGTTCAATGCTCATTCCATAATTCATGTTATTCAACATTGATTTTAATTTTTGTGCTTCCATTTCTGCAATGGTAAGTTTAAATTTATTGCCATTAATTACAAAATCTAATTCAGCATTCACCACTTTTTTCATTTGCTCTAAATATCTTTTGTATGATTTACCCAAACCATATTTTTTTAGATATTCATCGTAAATAATTTGCCATGCTTCTTCATCATTTTCTTCACTTCCTTCTTTGCCCTTTCTTACAAATTCTTTTTCTCCATTGGTGCATTTTATCCAATTATATAATGGTAAATCTTCAATACTGCGATAATATCCGTTCAACTTCACGTTTGTATTCAATTCGTAACCTTTCGGCAAGTTTTGTTTTGCTTTCATCGGTAAGGCCAATAATGCCCTCACCGAATTTCGTAAATAAATTATCATTGTCTTTAATCGGGTCTGCATTTATTTCAAAAAAATTTGTACCCAAGGTAATAACCATGCTTTTGTAAAAATCACCACTATCCAATAATGTGTAGTGTTCACCTTCTTTTTTTCTACCATTGGTAAGTATTTCCGTAAGTTTTGAGTATGTCGTTCTTCCGTTGTCTGCATTGGTAATAGGTGCGCCAGTTTCATCAATACCTTGATTAAAAAGCTGTTCCTCTTGAATCAAAGTAACTATGATAAAATTACGAATTTGTGGTTTTGCGAAAACATTTAACCATATATTTTCTGGTTTTAGCCATGTTTTTATTGCTGTAAGCTTATTAATTAGCGCCTCCATGAAGCAAAATTAATCCATATAATACACTTTATCCTAACTGAATAAAAAAAAGGGCATTGAAGCCCTTTAATTAATATGTGCTTTAATAAGTCGCACTCATATATTTTTATTATTTTTTTTAGTTTTCTTTTTCTTCTATACACCAAACCCAAACCCATTTAGACTTATTATTTTTCATGTTGTGAGCGAATCTTTGGCAAGATTCATAACTTTTATAATAATTAAAAAGATTCATTTCTTTTTGCTTTTCGTATTTGTATTCATCCTCACACCACATTAAACCAACTGTGCAAGATTCCATCAATGAATAATGAACGTCCAAGACTTCACCAGTTTCTTTGTTTTCTAACCAATAGTGCAAATAACCATTTGCTAAACCTTCGACCATTATTAATTTATTTTTAAATTGTTTTTTTAGTTTTTGCCAAACCATAAAACAAGTATACCAACAACGATTTTCATAATAATATAATTTTTCGTTATCGTATAATTTTTCTATTTCGTTTCTTAATATATTTTCCATTGTTTTGTTTTTAATTATTAACACTTCAAAGATATATATATTTTTTAATATAACAAGTTTTTTGCAAACTTTTTTTTAAAATTTTTTTTCAAACATAAAAAAAGGGATGGTAAACACCACCCCTTTATTTTTGCGAAATAAGGAATTATTAAGCCGCTGTAAAGTCAAGCGAACCAATAAAACCATCTTTTTTAAGTGTTAAAGTGTATTCATTACCCGGTGTAAATGGGTTCAAACCTTGTAAGATTGTGTATGTACCGGTTGGTCCTTCATTTAACGCGTCAATGGTTAATGTAGATGCGGCCGTGTTATCATACAAATCAAAATCGCCCAATACTGCACCTTGTAACACAATTGGATTCAATGCCGTACCATAATCAAATGCCGCACTAAATACCAATGTTGTTGTAGATACTTGTGATACTTCCGTTAAATTCACATCAATCAATCCACTTAATGAATTAAAATCAACTCCGGCTTCGTCTGCTTGAATCATATACATTGTACCTTCATCAAACAATCTATCAAAGTCAAAACCTAACATTATTTTTTGAACCGTTGAATCGGTAGCAAACATAAATACCGGATTCCATGATTGTTCATCAACCGGAATTGGATACAAGTATCCATTAGATTTTGAACCAATCAAGTTACCATTAACATCAACAATGTATATACCGAAGTTAACACATCTACCGGCATTCAATTTATCCAATAATGTTGGTGTTGAATCATCACCCCACAATTCACCGGAGAAACTTCTTTTACCTTGGCGCAAAAATGCCATTCTACCACTATTTGCTTCTTCAAATTGTGAATCTGCTTTTGGTAATTCAACATTTTCAAATGCCGGTAATGGGAACCATCTTTTTGATGCATCACCATCATTAATTAAGTCATTCCAAACCGGTAAGGTTGCGTTTAAATCAATACCATTAAGGTTGCCACTATTATCTTTTAAAGGCACCATTATTAAAGATGCTGTTACCGATTGAATCGGCACACATCCCGGTCTTCCGGTATTTGAAAGCCCTGCATTACAATTACATCCTAAACTCATTTTATTTTATTTTTAGAGATTTAACAATTTTTACAATTTTCTTTATATCGAGTTAATTTAATGCGTAACTCTACGCCACTTAAATTTGCATCTAAAATGTTTTGAAAATATCCATTTTCTTGTTCGGTACCAAAACGTGTAAAATTAATCATTTCGTACTGCTCAATAGTTAGATACCTTCTATCACTATTAACGGCATTGATAAACAACAATGCTAATTCGGTCATTGGTTCAACTACATTACTAATATGGTCTTTTGTGTAATAATTGGTAATATCCGTTTCATCTAAAAAAAAGATACGCACATCACTTTCCCAATCAAATACACTTTCACGGCCATATTTAAAATAACGTAAATCATGCAACAACCAAACAATCGGTGTTTTATTAAACAAATTTTCATCTGCAATAGTCCACTCACGATTTGCCGCAATCTTGGTTCCGTTGATATAATATGGAATTGATAATGCTAATACACCATTTGCCGTACCGGCTTTTATGTATTCATCACTAACAACTTCCGTTATTAATAAATCATTATCATTTTCATCGGTAACATATTTACCTGGTCGTGCGTACTTTGTTTTGCACATGTCGGTTACTTCCGTAACATCATTGTATGTGCCGATAATTTTATTATCAATACTACTAACCAAATCACCAATATGTCTTGATATGTCTTTTATCATAACCAATATGCCGTTAATTTTCTTTTCCCCTTGAAAAGTTTATAATCACCTTTACCAACATACGTAACGCCAAATTGTGCTTCACCATTACCACCATCAATTGTTAGCACATCACCAACTTTGTAATCTTTACCACCATCATTAATTGCAATGTTGGTAATAATTCCATTATCGGTAAATGTAACTTCTAATTCAACCGGCAATGATGTACCTTGTATAAAAATTGTATCCGGCTCACTATAACCACTACCACCATCAACTAAATCAATAGTTAAAATTTGGCCTAATGGGTCTAATGGGTCAACCGTTACGTAAAAAATGGCACCACTACCGGTACCACCGGTGGCCGTATATTCACCATCGGTAAATCCTTCACCAGCTCCGGATAATAAAAAATCGGTAATTATTCCATCGGTAACTTCAACATCTGCCGTTGCACCACTTCCGGTTACTTCACTAATGTATTCACTATTATACACTAATGCATCTATGTTTAAAAAGAAATCATTATTGCCGGAATCAACAATTAATTGCTCACCATTTAGGTAACCACTTCCGGCTTGATTTATACTCCAAGATAATATACTCCCGGCACCATCACCAACATAGTCAATGGTTGCACCAACACCACTACCATTTAATAATGGTACGTTTGTTTCACCAACCAAATCATATCCGGTACCTGGTCCGGTTATATTTTCCAAAGATTCAATTGCACCATTGGTAACTAATTGCGTTGCATAATTCAATGGCACATTAGTACCATTAGTGTACCCAATACCACCATTTAGTATATCCATTGTTACAATTTGGCCGGTTGGTGCATCTTGATTTAACAATATATATTGTTGGATGCTGTCGTAACTTTTTATGCCTTCATTGTATCGGTTATACATTGTACTAAATAATGTATTGACTACTTCGGAATTTTCTGCATTTTGCTTAACATTTCCGTATGGTGTCATTTGATTCTTTAAGTCTTTGGCGTATTCAAAATAAATAAACCCTTGTAACATATCATACATGCCGGCACTATCAATTATTTCATTAATTTGATAATATCGGTTATATGTATAAAAGTAACTACCTACATCTTCGGCCAATGCTTCAAATATCTTGATAAAATTTGGTGATTGTGGTAAACCATCAATTAAATCGGATTCGAATTCATTGTAAAGTTCAACACCTAACAATTCACGCAAATATCTTGGTTCATACCTATCAATGTATATTTGTAACTTCGATGTGCTAAACATCCCATTGCTTAACGCAAATTTGCCAATGTAATCTTCGGGTAGTGTTATCATTTATTTATTTTTTTAAACTTCCGTAACCTTGTTTAATGAAAATCATTGCACATTCACCGGTGATTGTCCAAATTGAACCTTTTGGCATTGTTTTAAATGTACCATTAGATACAAATGTGTACTTACCTTTTGGTTCTAATTCCGGCACATCAATGGTGTTTTCTTCAACTTGCATTGATTCCATTTGTGGTTGCTCGGTTTTGTTTTCCAACTCAACTTTTAAACTCTTTCTTTTACGTGGTTTTTTTTCTGCCATTTTAGATTAAATTAATTTAAGATTATGGTGCCGTTATTGCCGCAATATCAGTTGATAATGTACCGGTAACAAAGGCCTTTTTTGCGTTGTCTTTGACGTAAGAAACTAATCTTGATTCGGCAAGAATCGTAATCATGTTTCTTGTAAAATCGTCTTGGTCTAAACCAACTTGAAGGTTCATATCATTTCTCATTCTAATGTTGAATTTAGAAAAATCACCAACAACATAAGTATCTGCCGCAATGTTATTTGAAACAACAACAATCAATTCAGCAACTCGCATTTGCCCATCTGCCGGTACAAACATTGGATATGTGTACTCACCGGTTGAAGATTTAGTTAAATGGATTTTAGCCGCATCTTCCGGGTTCAACAATACGTGTGTTGGCATGTAATTATCACTTTGAATTTGTGCTTTAGCAACTCGGATAACATCGGAAATGTTTGCGCTTGGTATAGCCAATGCAAAAGTACCCGCACTAAAAGTTGATATACCTTGGTTAAGGATTCCTGTAATGTTTGCACCAACACCGGCACCGTTAATTAATTGGTCATCCAAAGTTCTTGCAAGTTCGGTCATTAACTCGGTGTTGATTTCGCTTCTTACAAATGCTAAATCTTCAATCATTTCTTTTGAAACCTTAACATAACCGGCATACTTTTTAACTTCTTCACTAACTTCTCGCCAAGATGGTATTCCTTCAATTTTGGCAACGGATTCGGCCACTCCCACAACTCTTGCCTCGGCTGTTTGTGTTACGTATGTTACATACTTTGAGTTAGTAACTCCCACGTTTGATATACTCATAATGGTTGGTGCCGGTCTTTCGATTCTGTCCAAACCACTATCATAATCAGTCAATAAGAAGTCACCCGTATACTGTCCGGTTATGGTTGTATCTTTTACTTCCAAGTTAAGTTTACCACCTTTTGCAATTGTTTCTTTGATGCCATCAAAGTTTTCTTCAAAAGTATCCGCAATTGCTTTACGCACGGATTTTTTTGCCACTTTTGGTGTTACTGCTTTTTCGCTCATTGCTTCAAGTCTACCTTCAAATTTTGCAATTGCTTTTTCGATTTCTGCATTTTTTTCTGCAATACCTTTCAAGGTATTAACTTCATCGGTAAGATTCGCAACATCATCTTTTGTTGGAACGCTTGCCATTTTTTCATTGAACATGCCATTTAATTTCTCAACGACTTGTTGCGGTGTTAAATTAGAATTTTCCACGTTTTTAAAATTTAGTTAATTATTATTTTAATTTATTTCGTTTAGTTCTTTAAGTTTTCTTTCACAATAACTTAACATTGCTTTACCACCCCAAAGTAAGTAAGAAATTGTGCCACATGCTTCGGTATCATTTGCGTTGTAATACTCACCGGCACGGCTTAAATATGAATAAGTGCGTTTTAAAACATCTAATGAAAGGGTTTTACCTTCACTAATTTGCGTTGCTCTTAACTTACCAACGGCCGTGGCGCATTTGTTTCCAACTGCTTCATTTAATTTTATACCACGCTTTGCGTTTTCTCTTGCTTCTTTTGGATAATCATTAAAACTTTGTTTTGTTTCAATTGTGTTGATTACACTTTTCCAATCAAAAATTTTAAGTTCATTTTTCATTGGCTTGGCCTGTTCATCAGTATTATCAAATAATGGCTGCGACTTTGCAAGTAATATCAAACGGCTACTTAAAAATTTTGCACGCATTTCAAGTTCATAAAGTCTATTATCGGTGCCTTTGCCATTTGCAAGTGCTTTGATAATCATACCTAATTCACAAGAAATTTCATCTAATATGTTTTGTTGGTTTTGGCCTTTTACGATGCCAACAACATTTGTTAATTCGTTACTGCCGAAAGTTACGGCACTACCTTCAAAAAGTTTTACTTCACTAATAAGATTGTATCCACCACCTTTAATGGTTTCATCTTTTACAAATTTATTCTTACCGGCTACATATTGAAAACCAATTGAATGTTCTCTAATAATGCCATCTTGATAATCACGCCATGCATCTTCACCAAGTGTTGATGTGCCTAATTTACCAACGGCAAACAAACCGTTTTCATCTTCTTCTAATTTAGTGAATATACCGATTTGTTTTGTCCAATCGTGGTGCCTTAAAAATTGTATTTTTCGGTTTGTGTTTGTACCTGGTCCGTTCTCAATGATTGATTTTTTAAATGCACCTTTCTTGATTACATCACCATCCGAATCCATATTGCCAAATTTGGATAAGTAAACGGCAACTTCACGTTTATCATTATCCATATCTTTTAATTCACAATTGGTTTTGGTATTGTAAAGATTGTTTTTTATTTCGCTTTTTTCGGTGTTGTCTGCTTCGCTTCTTTGTTCTGCTTTATATTCATCCCAAATATCTTGGCATACGGCACGTACTTGCTTTTCATCTTCGAATTCTTCATACATTTCTTCACTTGCCATGCATCTTCGAATAAATGTTGTTTCGTTATCACTTGGCCTTGGTTTCGGTAATGGCATAATCAATAATTTATGTTAATTAAGTGTTCTTTTTGTTCATCGGTTAATTCAACGCCAATTTCGTTTAATGTTTTCATTGTATCGGCATTGATTTTACGCACTTCGGCTTGTTCTTTTTGGTCTGCTTGTAATACCTTTAAATGGTCAAAACATGCTTCAAGGTAATAACCTTGTTTATCTAATTGGAATTGACTAATTAAATTATCGTACAATTGTTGCGTTTCCGGTATGATTGTATCGGTATAAACCATGCGTATTGAATCACGTACATTGGTAAATGTTGCGCCTTTTTCACTTGAAAATAAGTTATAATTTAATCCATACGTATCAATTAATGCCATCTTATCGGCCGTTAATTCTTCAAATAATAACAAATCTCTTGTTGGGTAACTCATTGGTTGCCAATTTACATTGGCTTCGGTAATAATCAATTCATCTTTTTGCCTTTTAAACCAATCTTTTCTTATCTTGCTTCGTTCTTCCGGTGTCATTGGAATTGAACCACCCAAATCATTTTGTTGTGCCGATAAAATACCAATTGCACCAATGTTTTCAAGTAACACATTGCGCTTTTTGTATGATGCTTGGATATTAGACAAAGGAAATTTTAACGAATCAATACGGCTAATTGGCTTTACGATATTCATACCATCGGCCGTGGTTAAATAAAGTGCATCATCCCATTCAATTTTTTCCTTACTGCCATCATCGTATGTAAAAATAAATCTATCAATTAGATTTTCTTTATCCATTTGTTTCAACTTCTTACCACTCAACATAATTTCAACCTTATTGGCCGGTAAACATACAATCAAGTTACGAATTTCAAAACTTCTTTTTGGGCAATATGCCACAACATTTGAATAAAGTGCATCTTGTACACTCATTGAATAAACCACATCACTCCAACTTTGTGTTGCATTTGGTTGGTTAATCAAATCAATCAACCAATGATTTTCAACCTGGTTACCTTTTGAATCATAAAGTTTTGGTTCATTGGCGGCCATCATTGATGCACGTTTATCAATCACGGCACGTAACTCCGGAATATCAATATATAAACGCCACGCATCACTTGTATCTAACCAAACGGCTTCTTTTTTGCCCCATACTTGTACTTGTGGTGGTAAAATACGATTTATTATGTCGTTATATCGTCTATCTTCGGAAAAATAATTTAGAAAATTATTGATAAATTCTAATGCCATTAAAAAGAAATTTACAACAAAGCTAATTATTATTTATTTATAAAAAATGCCCTCTAAACAATTTATGCAATTGCTTTAAACATTGAACGTGTAAACATTGCCAATCCGGCTAAACAATCGGGTGCATCATCATTTTTGTTTTTACCTTCTTTTGAATAGTTTAAAACATTAGAAACAAACAATTCACTTTCGTTATCATTAGGCCTTTTAAAATTTATTCTTTGCATTATCCATGCCGATTGTATCAATATCCTTGTTTCTTTTTTGCTTGTGTTTTGTACTTGTAATATGGTTGTTTTAGTTTCCTTTTGAAGATGCCGGCCAAACATTGCACCCATTGAATTTGATTCAACACGGCAATAAGATACATTCCATTTGTTAAGCAATGATGCAATCAATGGTATTGTTACATCGGTATTTGCTTGGTTAAATACATAATCTAAAATGTAAAATTCATTATTCGATATACCAAGTATTGCACATGCCGTATAATCTTTGCCCTGGTCCGCAACATCTACATAGGCAATGGCACCATCAATGGTTGGTGTTTCATCATAGTATTTAAGATTGTTAAACAATCGGCCTTCAACATCAACCGGTTGTTGCATGTATTCGGCTTGCCAAATACTTGATTCAGTTCTTTGTTTTTTCTTTTGGTATTCTTCGGTGGTCATTACTTCATCACAAAATGTGTTGCCGTTTTCATCTAATGCCGGAATGATAATGTTTTTATCATACATACCATGTTCGATTTGTTTACCGATAACATCATTTATTGACCAACGTGTGCCAATGTCAATCCTTGCACAACCTTTTTCAAATCGTGAATCGTGTGTTGCTTCCTTCCATTGCATGATGCGGCCGTTGATTGTATCACTTAATGCATCCTCTAAACCACGATACAAATCATCGGTAATGGCTACCATTGATGCACCAAAACCAATGATGGTACCACCAACACCGGCACCAAAATAACTTACTTGTTTTGCCTTGTTGGTATTCCAACCACTTAAATTGGCCTTATCATCACTTAACCTTACATCATTAAATACTTCTTTGAATGTATCACTTTTGAGTATTGCACGCACATCATACGAAAATTTAACGTACAATGATGCCGTACATGTGTTGCGCATTACCGATTCGGTTGGTTTGTTTCCAATGGACCAGGCACAAAATAAACTTGTTATGTATGATTTGCCGGCACGTGGTGGCATTGATACACACAAACTTTTTATTTCTTTGGTATGTATTTGTTGGAATGCATCGGCCACTTGTTTTAAGAACTTTCGTTTAATAAAAAATTCTCTATCATAAAGAATGCAAAATTGCCAAAAGTCATGTTTAGCCAATTGGCATTTCAAGATTTTAATTAATTCTTTATTCTTCGAATTCGCCATTATCTTTTAAGATTTCACGTATTTCATCGGCCGATAAATTAGTAAAATCATAATTGGTTTGTTGTTGTTCAACTTGTTGCACCGGTGAACCCCATGCCGAATCAAGTAATGCTTTGTATGCCGCAACATCACCATCTTTGGCCTTTTTGATTTGTGCCAATGTAATCAAATCTTCTTGTGTTAAATCTTCAATTGACCCGGTTACTTCGTTCTTTGCCCTTTGATTAACTTCTAACCATTTCTTTGCAATGGTGCTTCGGTTTTTGCTTCCTTTTGGCCGGCCTTTTGGGTTTCCACTTTCACCCTTTTTAAATTCATACTTCTTTATGTGCTTTGAATTTGACATTTAACGCTGTTTCTACGCTGTAAAGATATTATTTTAATAGATACGTTCAAAACACTTGTTTGGTTGTCTTAAATCAACCAATACACAATTATATTAAAACAAGTAATTACCATTACACGTATTATGCTTGCTTTACGTTCATCTTCTTTTTTTTGCCATAAAGTTATTGGCAATGCCGTTAAATGTATTAATGGCAATAAATATATCCTATCTAAAATATAGATACAAAAAAAGGTTGGCAATAATACCAACCCCAACATATACAAAAAAATCTTTTTTATCATGTGCAATTATAAGCAATTTTTTTTAATCTAACACATGCCTTTGCTTGCAAGTGTAATAATTGGCTTAATTTAAAGTACCTGGTTAAACTCTTAATGCTTCCGGATTCAATATATTCTTTTTCTACTTGATTCAATACGAACAATGTTGTTTGTGTCCTTCGTTCCATTTTAACGGCCATTCTTTTGTATTGGCTTTTTGTTAATGTTTTAGTTGATTTCATAACCAAGTAAAATGTTGATTTTTTTTAACTCAAATTCTAATACTGCTTTTTTGTATTGTTGCATTCTATGCATTGCCATTTTGGTAATTTCAATTTCTTGTTTTCGTTTATTGATGTATGCATTACCAACCGGCATTGATTCAATACACCACAAATGGTGTTTTCTTTCGTTTAATCTATTTTCAAATGACTCAATCATTTCGTTTACCTGGTCTAAATTTAGTTTCATTTTAATATATTTTATTTATATTCAACAACCGGGTAAACTACACGATAAACTTCATTATCTAACCAAAAAAGTTCATTTTTAATCAAAGTTTCATAGATTCCTTTAGCCATTTCATTCTCAAAAGTGTATTGACTTGCTTCAAATTCAACCATTTTAAAAAATCTGCTTTTGATTGTTTTTTGGTCTTTACCAAAAGAAACTAATCTTTTAATTCCTTTGCTGATTCTTTTTGCTGATATTTTAATTTCGTTTTTCATAGTGCTTTAATTGATTAACGATGTAAAGATAATAATACTTTTTAATATAACAAACTTTTTT
>JAAOEI010000101.1_pt1 | contig 32838 bp, 46 predicted proteins | sample 7059261 | NCBI WGS metagenome assembly JAAOEI01 (sample SAMN14008812, study PRJNA610033) | viral metagenome | isolation source: viral particles filtered from seawater | place: China: Hangzhou Bay, Yangshan Deep Water Harbour | collected 2017-10-31 | reverse complement strand
GTTGTTACGCCATTCTTAAATCGTGAAACACTCATGTGAAACCTCTTTACGTTCTAAGTAGAACGTGGCAACGCAGCGAGTTAAGGAGGTAGCAACCCTCACTACGCCACCACGTAAAGGGTTATGCTGGTGCTGAGCCATAAATACAGCGTGGATCAACCCAGTCAAACGCATACCGCTCATACGCCTTGAACTACATATTGTCACTATTGAAGTCCGTGTCGTTGCTGAACTCCAAACCTGTTCGTGACTGCATAATCAAGCCGTCGTCGCCGCGAATATCCGTCAAAATCCAGAAGTTGTTCGCGTCAGTCAAGAAGTGATTGACTGTGTAACCTTCGCGAAGGATGTTCTTGGCTTTCAACACGTTGATAGCGTTGTTTGCAGTATCGTTCTGAAGCGTAGACTTCAAAATACGCTCTGCTTCAAACATTAACTGGCGTGGGATAACAAGCTTACGTGGCATTACTGCAACTTTCAAACCACGCTCATCCTCGAAGTCAGCAATGTCGATACACATCTGCTCCAAAGTGGCCTCTGAGAGGTCAGCAGCAGTGGTTAGCTCGTTTTGAAATGTCAGCCCATTCTTAGTTAAATGAGCCGTAGAGCAAAGCTCAACACCATCAGCGCCTGTATAGGAGCTGTTGAACGCTCGGTTAAGAATGTTTGCTGCAACAATCTCCTTCGTTTGCTTCATGGAGCGAGCAAGCGCTTTGGAGCGCGCAGAGCCAATCTCAGCGTACTGGTTATCATCACGCGCTTCGCGGGTAATGACGTAACCTAACGCATAAACTACGTTAGTAGTGCGCTGAACAAAACCTTGCTGCATCGTATCATAAGATACAGAAGAACCTTCAGGCTTCACTTTGGCAAGGCCAAGTCCACTAAAACCCAATCGTTCTTCATAGGCTTTACTGGAACTGACGCTATCAAAGATCTCCATGCACTCAAGGGGGTGCTCATTGTATGTGTCGTTGAAAATTGCGTTAAGACCTGGCCACAGACCCTTCGCAAAATCGCCGCTAGTAATCGCCATGTCTTAAACTCCTGCAGTTTTACCGTATAAATGCTCGTTAATGCGTACGATCCATCGCGCATTAGTACCAATCTCATTATCTGGAGATGGGTCCAAGCGAAGGATGCGCAGTTGCGCAGTAGATGTAGTCGCGGTGCTTGAGTCAAGCTCCATGTTGCTCATACCTGTAGCAGTCGTTACAGACGTCGCCAAGATATCTGCGTTACCACCTACCGCCGTTGCTGCTAAATCACCACCTGCGCCATCCTCTTGAATAGAAAACAACTGGCCAGGGTCATCAGCTACATACACGTAACGAGATGTAGAAGCAGTGCGGTGTGTCTGATCTAAGTAGCTAGCGTCAGGTTTGAAGCCTACTACAACACCTACAATATTCGTAGACCCCGCACTAGATCGCGTAATCGTGGGAACACCATCTGTATCAGCAGACCCCGCACCATCCACGAAGTCACCAACAGCAACATCGTTAGATTCAGTAGCAGGAAGGTGATACAGATTAACGCTGCCCACATAATGGCCGCCATGAGCGTCACAAGGGACCGCACCATTCGGCATATCTGTGTTTGCCATAATTCTTTACCTATCAACCGAAATATTTACCGATTGCTGGCCCGAACCTTTGCCTCTATCGATACTGACGCTGCCGTACATCTTACCCTGCATGTCTTCTTCTTCAGGAAGAATCGCTTGCTCTGTACGGTCAACTTGGGATTGCTTATCAGCCTGGTCTTCGCTATAAAGTTCTACAGGTATTTCCATAAGAACACCCTCAACACCCCCACCAACTTGGCGTGTCGAAGCAGAACCTACACCTGAACTAAGACCTGTCGCATGATCACCTACCTCAGTACCATCATTAACAACGGAGTAACCAGCGTCCAAAAATGCTTGGATACGTCCAGGGGTGTTGTTCACAATACGACGAACAAATCCTGGTCGTCCTTCTGACTTTATGGTATTACGCCTGTGAAGCGGAATACGCTGCTTTCTAGGGGGCTCTGTCAAACTTTTGCGTTTCGCAGAGCGTTGTTTGGATTGTTTCTTTTCTGGCTTATTGTCTTGAGGTATACCATTGTTCTCAAGTCCTGTCAAATCTAAGTCGTCAAAATCACTCATTTTTTACCTACCTCTTTGTTGTACAGCTCAATATACCGCTTAAGTGGCATGATACCTTTAGAGTCGAAGTCCTTAGCTATTTGTTGCACAGCTTCGGGGAGATCACTTAATGTGACCGCCTTCGATGGCCTTGATCTACCAGCTGTCTCAACGGCAGGCGCGCGCCGTGGGGTAGGGGTCGCTACATGCCCAAACAACTCAGGAAACCTCTTTTTTACTTCCGCTTCGACAATCTTCAAAGACTCCTGCACATCAATACCTTGCTGCGCGTTGGATTGATCTAAGGCGTTGGCGAATGTCTGTGCTTGTGGGTTCTGAGGCCCATACCAAGTGTTGGCTTGCATCCATTCATGCACTGCAGGGTCCATCTGAGGTTTTTTAGGGGCCTCTTTTACCTTCGTCTGCTCCTTTTCAATGGCATCATCAAGCTGCTCAACCTTAACAACGTCGCCATCGGCAACCGCTTCGCGGCGCTGCAGCTTCAACTCTTTTATGGTCTTATCACGCTCCGCTTTGCGAATTAGCTCTTGGCCTTGAATGAGTTGGTTAATAGCCTCCTTCAACTCCTTGTTGTTGCGCTCCTGAGCCTTCAACTCATTCCGAAGATCCTTGTGTGATCGCTTTATCCTCTCACCAACTTCAAGGAACGAATCCAAGTCACGCCACTTATCTGCAGGGCCGGTCCATTCTTCTTGCGGCACCCAACCTTGCTCACGCGCCTCAACTTCACGAGGGTCTACCTCCGCAGCCTCAACCACCTCCTGCGCTTCGATATCAGTGCTTTCTGGGGAATCCTGCGTTTGTGCTTTGTCTTCAGTCATTGTAATACCTCCACTGCAGCGATATCTTCGTCGTTATAAATACGTAGCTGCTCATTACCATCACCAGGGATCTCAAAACCACCGTATTTCGCTACCAAAACAACGTCGCCACTTCGAGGCTTAATTTGCGCCTCATAATTATCAAAGGCGTTGGGCCCAGCTTTAATAAATTTGGCGCGCACTTGCGCACCTTGTTCTGCTTTTTTCGTTTGCGCGGGTTTTACAAACATCCCGTAAGTTTCTTCTACAGCAATAAACTCAACCAGCACGCGATATCCCAGAGGTTCATAACTCACTTTCATTTTCTACCTCCATCATCGCAGCGATTAAGCTTTTATCTGTAATATCTAATAACGTATTTGCGCGATTGGTATAAGCCACAGCACTCAACGCTACTTCCTCAAGTGTTCTGTGATGGGCTATCGATAGCGATTCTTCTTGAGTCATCACTACGCTCTCCCGCAACGTCTCCATGTACGCTCGCGTCACAGGATGCCCCCACCATTCTTCAAACTCACTCGTTGATAGGCTCACTCTTGCCCCTCCTTACTTGCTAGTTGTTGCGCTAACTGCGCTTGCGCCGTATACGCGTCAATCTGCGTTCCAGCTTCTTCTGCCTCCGCTTTCGCCACGTTGAGGATACTCTTAGTAATCGTTTCCCCACGCTTGGTTTCAGCTTCGAACTCTTTAATTTCAAGCTCTCGATCCGCCTGCTCTAGCTCTTTCGCTTTCACTTGAAGCTGTTCTTCGTAACGCTTTAATTCCTCCATCATCGCCTGCTGCTCAGGGGAGGGCGCTGCTGGGTCTTGCTCAGGAATAATTTGGTCAATATCTTCTTGATTAAATTGCAGCGCTTTTAAGTACATTCGGCCTAACACACGCATATTAGCTCCGATGGTAGGGCCGGCTTCTAACGCCGCTCTCGCCTTCGTCATACGCTCCACTTGTGAGCTAATTACAGGATCAGCTACAGGGAATACATCAACAGACTGCAAGTCATAGTCACTACGCAACACCGCTGCGTCGTCATCCAACACAGTAAAATAAACTTCTTCATCCAAGTACCGGCTATTCAAAATAAATAGCGCTTTGAACTCCTTCCTCAACTGCCTAAAAATACGCTTGTATATAGCATTTAAAACCTTCATGCCTTGCTCTAGCACAGCAAGCGCTTCCGCAGCTGTAGTATTACTACCACTCACTTGCCCACTCATCGCCTCACTCATAGAGATTAATTTCTCAGAGCCATTAATCAAAAACTGCAGTAAATTAAACAGTACCATCGATGGCTCTTTCACTGGCATCGGCACAATGTTGTTCTTTATATCCACACCACTTGCGTTTGCCTGTGTCCACTTCCCTGGCCGTACCTGCAATCTTCCCCCTGGCAGTCTAGCGCCTTTGCCAAAAACACCGCCTGGGCTGTTAGCCAAACTTCCGGCGTCTAGTAGTTGATTAAGCAAGCTGTTGATCGTCTTGTTGGTATGCAGTAACAAATAAATATACCCATACGACCAAAATTTCCCGTCGAAGCTATGAATGAAGTGGTAATCAGTGTAATGACTAAAAGCGTCTATCTTTATTATATGACCATCTTCAGTCATTCGTATGTCTGCAGCTTCAAACCGCGCAACGACGCGAGCGACGCGCTCTGTATCCTTGTGTACCGTCACAATGTAGGGTTCTTCGTACCCATCGCCATCCAGATCCACCCAACGGTGTTGCTCCAAGAATAACTCACCAGGGTCATCGTCAGGTATCTCGTTATTTGTCCCGTACTCCTGATCCAAAAACAATCCCGACGCTACACGCTCATGAAGCTCATTTCTAAACAGCACTAATTCATCAGTAACGCGCCTTGCGCGCTCCAAAGATTCTACGTCAGCGTGTACCGTGATACATGTAGGTGGGCGAAGTACAGAGCAATTCTTCCCTTGTAGTGGGTCGTAGTAATGCTTCTTAAACGCTGTACCACACACACTCAGTACAGTCAGAAGCTTGTCTAAGGATTCTTCCCACTGACTATCCTCATGCAGTAGTTGATACGACATGTGCTGACTAACACGCTCTGCTTTTTCTACTTTTTCTTGTGACTTCTTACCCGCTACTCTCGTCTTAACCACTGTGTGGTCACGCACGATCTCAGGGTACGCTCTCGCGTTAAATTGCAGCGCTGCAGTTGCCACAAGAGGGTAATAAACATTACTCGCCCCTGGCCAAGGGGTGGTTTTACGTTTAATAATCTGCTTCGCAACCTCCATCCCTTTCTCGTATTGGTCACGCCAATCGCTCATACTCTGGGCATCAATAGCGTATTCTTCGATAACGCGGTTGCCTAGTTTGGCTAGCGTTTCCTCATCCAACTCAGGCGCAATATTATCTAGTTGGGTCCATGAGATAAGCTTGTTTATATCCGGTTTTTTCATATTAATATCCTGTTATCTCATCCCCAGTAGTGTTGAAATCATCGAAATCTTCGGCGTTTTTAGGTTTCGGCATCGCAATTTGCCTTGTCATGAAGGTATAGCGAAATGCATCCATCACGTGATCGTTCTCTTTCACCACCTTACCTTTTTCATCGCGTCTATAAATACGATATTCCTCAAAAAGTGGTGTGCATGTAGAAAATATCTTTATCATCCCTGACTGCAGCCCTTGGAACACTTCATAAAGTCCCGATTCCACCGCATTCTTAGCTTTGCAAAGATCCAAACCAAAATCAAAGTATAGCTGCCATAAGCTCTCACCATCCTTTTGTCCACGTCCCCTCGCTGCAGGGTCAATTGCAGTAGGAATCCAGTCACCCCGCGCTTTCATTGCGTGTGCGTGCACCGAAGGTTCAGCTTGGCCTTTCTTATAAACGTCGTAGATGTACATAACGTTCGTTTCAGGGTCGATAGCAGCAAAACACGCCGCAGTGCAGTTCCATCCAACGTCCAAGCCATTACAGCGGTGGTAATAATCGGGAATAGGGAACGGCTCCACGGTAATTTCGGATTCAGGAACAGGGTATATCGCTCCTGAACCAAGTGATGGGATGCCCTTGCTTCGTGCGTCGCGCTGGTGTGGGGGTAGGGCGTTGAATAAGTCTTCTTTGTCCTTGTCGGAGAGGTGGGCGCAGTCGTCCCAACTCGCCATTACAAGGTACTTGCCGTTGACTTCGTGCCCTAGAGGAGGTTCTGTCATAATTTAGGAGGTGTCCCACCAGGTAAAAATGATAAAACCAACGGCGTTAACCCAGTTAACGGCGTGAACGTCAAAATTACGAGGCCTTGTACTGTCATCGTACGTGTCAAGCACTCAGTATACACCTCTATAGGACATTCCTCATCCAACCATATCAACTGCCTAGCGGTCCCCTGAAACGCTATACGCCCCTGATCGTATGACTTGAACTGCAGCATAGAAGTCCCATCGAAATCACCATTTTCGTCGTGGTGTTTAATGTACATCGTGTCAATCGCATCGGGTACACCAGCTTTGGGTGTGGTTCGCGTAATCAACTCACCAGGTATCATTCCCGTACCCCTAGCATCGTGGGGGCCAAGTAGTTCTGTCTGGATAATATCACGTACCGTTTTAGCGTTATCCCCTGCAGCCCACGCTTCAATTGGCTTATCAAACCTACGGCCCTCCCACCACTCAGGGTACAAACCTGTTGTTAAGACGGCGGTAAGGTACGATCCGGCAATAGTCTTGCCGACGCGATTACCCGCCAGAAAACACAGCTCTCTGTATTTTGCAGTCGCATTCATAAAGTGGATGTGCTTAGGATATCCAGACCTAGGGTACGGGCCATCATCAGGGTACATTTGAAAGAATTTACGCTGTTTTTTACGTGTTTCTAAGGTGCGTATTAGGGTTTCAAGCTCGTGGCGCTTTAGGTCATCCAATTTGGATAGGCGCTCGGGGGTGAGGTAGCGCTTGAGCTTATGGAGCTTGCCAAGGTCTAACTCTTCTCCGACAGTACTCATCAGCGACGCTCCTTAGAGTCACTGAGCTTCTCTGTGACGACATCTTTGAGGACAGGGTCCGACAGTATGTCTTCGGCCATTGCGTCTATTGAAGATGATTTTAGGTGGGTTAGCTCGCGTTCTTCGTAGACGTCGTTGATGACGTCGCGTGTCGATGGTGTTACGTCGGTTGCTTCGCCGTCAACTGTAACACCAAGGATGTCTTCGATCTTCTTGAGTATCTGCGCGTCCGACGCAGGGATGCTTATCTCTTTCTTATCCGTGAATACACCAAGCATCCTACCAAGGTTCTCTACGGCCTTAGAAGCCGCTGGAAGGTTCGTTTGGCGGACGTAGTGAGTGGATGAGTTGCCTTCCTTGTCAAACGTCGTTTGCGCCACAGGAATGCGTCCTAGGGCCATATCACGAATGACCATAAGATCTTCAGCTACGTCTGCAGGGGTAAAGTGCGTGTCTTGGCGTAACTGGCGCTTAGCCAGATCAATGCCTGTAGCTATGCGAGGGGATTTTACCAACTTACGGGCTTTTTGCGTAGTAATACCACACATATCCGCAGCGGCAGTCGGCGTTTTCATGACGACCATAGCCTGGACAAATTCTTGCTCATCTTCGTCCAAGATATTACGCCAATTATCGTACGTTAACTCAAATGTCATAGGAATATCTGTCTTAGGCTTACTTGAGCACATAGTAGCCTAAGACAGATAAGTGAGTCAACTTACAAGAAATACTTACATCTGACTTTAATACACGCATTAAATTTGTTGGTGAAGTTGTTTTTTCCAAACTCCGTCCCGAATAGGTGATCACCCATATGGATATAAATACTAGGGTACCCCTTTTTTGGCCCCAGGGATGCCCAGGCGGCGCAACGGCGCAAACCTCACAACTCAGCCCTCACGCTGACATATTATGTCACAAATTATAAATTATAAAATTATCTCCATTGCACCACCTCTACGTTACTTCGATTTATAAAAAGTATATAGGAGTACAGTGTACTTGTCCAATAGTAATTGTGACCACACCAAGTAACGCAGTCATCTAGTGAGTTATTTGACATTACAGGAATAATGTCAATTAGTGACTTTAAGGCCAAAGATAGTCACGTTGCTTCGTTGTTGCGCTGTACTGAGTACAGATAAAAATATAAAAAATTATAAGTGAATGATTTATGATCAATTAGCTTGTTAAATAACCATTAGTAATCAAATGTGATAAAAGTGGCGTTAGTCAGCGAAAAAGGGTCTATAAAAGATATAAAGAATAGCCACTGTAATACACTTTACCAATATGTATTAATCTATAATTTGTAATACATTCTAAAATTCATATCTTTTATAGAAAAAACCGTACCATTAACACCAAAAGTATAATAAATATACTAAAAACAACATCGCAAAATACACCGGACCGCGCAACGCAGCAAAAAAGTGTTGTAATATCTTTGTAAACATTGCTAAAATCCGTCTTGCGCAACCGCGTAAACACAAATATTACAATTTTGCAGGTAATTTTATGATGAGCAAGAAAGTTATTAGTCATAGAGTAGATATAAAAACTACCCGCTTAATAGAGCTATTAAGTAGCCAATTGAGCATTCCGAAAAGCGAAGTGATAGAAAAAGCTGTACAAAATTACGTAGAAACGGAAGCAGATTTGGCAACACGCGTAGCAGCCCTCGAACATAAATATAATACGATCGAAAAATTAATTATAAATATGGCGCCAACACCCGAGCCAGTGCGAAAGATATATGATCATGATTGTAAGCCAGGATGGTCTGACGGCCTACCCTACGACGCAACGACGCGCATGATGATATCTACAGGCGCCCGTACCCTACCCTCAGAGCACCAAGCTGTATATGATCCTGAAGCTAACTTTTGCTACTCATACGATGGCCACATGTTAACTAAGGATGCTAACGATCTATTAATTGGTAAAGGCATTAAAGAGTCAGATATCCAGGATTATTATGTAGCTTAAGGAGTTCTAACACTGTACAAACAAACAGGAGGTTGATCATGAAACGACCGAAAGTGACAGCCGCATTTAGTCTTACTAATAAAACAGTGAGTACTATCCTGCAATTAGCTGATGATTTGGGCATGAATAAGAGCGCTGTTGTTACGCAAGCTATAGAGTACTACAGCCAACGACACGGCACAATTGAGCATCAGCTAGAAGGTTTGGACGCTAGATTATCATTATTAGAGCATCAAATTAAAATTATACCTGTAATTACAGCACCAGCACCAGCACCAGCACCTACTACTACTGAAGAGTTATTGGATGACCAGCTTGCCTTCCTTATAGAGCCTCAAGAACAACAAGTGGAAGAGCCCCAAGAGCCCCCTACCCCATCACGCGAAGTAAAGTGGTCTGATGGCCTACCATTTGACGAATCTGATCGAGAACTTATAAACAGTGGGGCGTGTACGATTGCAGCGACTGCGCGTATATTTCTGGGGTTGCGAAATGGCGGCGTTGTGCCAGACAACGTTAATAAAATGGTTACTAGCGCTGAATCGCAGTACGATGAAAATGCCTATAAAATTTTATAAAATAATACTTGCATCATAAATTATGATGCGCTATATTTAAATCATACCAAGCAACGACGCAACTACAACAAACCAAGGGGCCTCCCCTGGCCCCACACAAGAGGGAACCAACATGCACAAATCAATAATTGAGCACGCACTTGCGCACCTTGAGTACATGCAAGCCAACAGCGTTTATGGCTGTGATTTGCACAGTACCATCTTCAATGAAGATTACTTCGTCAACGCTGAAAAATGGTTGAATGAGTTTGGTGTTTTCAATGCCATAAATGAAATAAAAGAGTATGAGCAAGATAATTTTGGTGAAGTAACAACTGATTTTTCCGACAGTGAAAAAGTCGCGAACATGTACGCGTATATATTGGGAGAAATACTGTTAAGTGAATCTGAAACACTCCGAGAAAAGTGGGGCGATTTATTAACAAGTGATGACCTCAAAGCGATTAAAGAAGAAATTCAATGAACAACCACACCCGCCGCATAGGCGGGCATACTAAGGGATTTTATTATGGCTACGTTTGACAGCTTTGGTATTGACATTGAAAGTGATGATCCAATGACAGCATCACTACATATAGATGCAAATGGCTATATATTCGCAGAAAGTTACTGTGATCGCTGCGGCAGCGCGCATGATGGCGTGTCTATACATATAGATGAGTTAGTAAAACTATATGCAACTTGGAAAGAAGCGAATAAGCATCAATTTGATTGAACAACTATGCACGCGGCGCAACGTCGTAGGCCACACATGAGGGATTAGATTATGACCAACACACAATTACTCAACGCCCTACCCCACACACTGGCGCGCCAATACTTACTAGCTGCATTGTGGCAGCACTACATGGCGACACACAAAACGCGGCGCAACGCAGCAAAAGCGCTCGCGAAAACACACAAGGACATACTGAGCGAAGTACTATAAATAAATTGCTTCCCCCTCAGCCCGCTTTAATAGCGGGCTTTTTTATTGCGCGTTAAAAACCTTGGTTTACGCAATACACTAAGTAAAACCGACCGCGTGAGCGTCGATTTAAGGTGTTTTTACTCTCACTGAATACCTAAGCATACCCCTACCCTATCGCCCCTCACAAAGCCTTACATTCAATATAAAAAATAATGCATTCATTTACTCAAAGCGCTTGCATCACGTAACGTGCTGCGCTATAGTTATTACATCAACAGCGCAACAACAGAGGGAGTATGGACTATGAAACAGGTCACTAACGTTTCAACTAAGGAATTATGTGTTTTAGAGTGCGTCGAAGAGTACTCTGGCCGCTACAGCAGGGCAGTTGTACAAATGCCACAGCATCTCTGTGATGAGCACAAAGAATTACGTAAAAAATTCAACGCTTTATCATTAAAGCGTTGCAAAGCTGATTTAAACCCAGGAGATTGCCCGGACGAGGAAAAAGCTTTAGAGGATCTAGAGACCTTCGAAAGAAGGTTTACAAAGGGCAATGGCAGTGATGTTAGCACGCTGGCCAGTGGTGAGCCCTGTTATCAGCTTTTCCTGCCACAATTCTCGTTTGTTCATGATCTTTAGATAGTAGCTATGAACACAACAACACAGGAGCGAAACGGAATGGAAACAAGAGACGGCAAAGAAATTAAGGTTTACTTTTCCGACAAACGCGAATGGGGGTGGATGATCAACATTAGCGGTCAGATTGAAATTTACTGCTGGGATGGTATTAACACATGCGGAAATTTTTAATAAAAAAAATTGGCGGCTTCGGCCCCCTACCCTTTTGGGTGTGATCGCAAGTGGTATTGCGGCGCGAGGTGCCTGCGTGACAACTGTCGTGGCTGGTTCGAATCCGGCCCACACCCACCACAAAAAGCTCTTAGGAGGTAACCTTGATTAGGATTGTGTTAGCCACAGCGATTGCTGTGTTTGCAGGCGGTCTGCTTGGCACTGTGGGAGTGGTGGTATGGATGCTTTAAGACCTTACATTTTAGAAATACTTTCGATAACCATCGTGGTGTCACCGATAGCAGCCGCGTGGTGCCTTGTTGTTGCAGCGAAAGGGATCAAAGAGGACTTCAAAAAATGAAAGCAATTATTATTGTAGGAACAATTTTAACTGCGTTTTTAACTGGTATTTACTCAAGTAATTGCAAAGCTGAAAATGCACCGGCTAACCCTTTGCCATATTGTGATGAAATATCTAAACAAGAAGGGGTTTGTAAATGAAATACATTTTCACACTCATGAGCTTAGTATTTGTAATTTCAACGGCTTTTAACACAGACATGCAACAGCTTGGTTGTTGGGTGTCTGCATGGGGTTGTCTAATAATGGCCAGAACTTACGAAATGGGGGTTTGTAGATGATCATTTTAGGCACCGCTACGCTAGTCATAGTGGCAGTTATTTGTATAGCCATGGCCCACAAGGATGAAGACTAATGAATTATATAACCGAATTGGAGCGCATGATCGCACATGGCGACACCGCTGGTGCATTGAAGTTATTACGCCAGCGCCGTGAGCGAATCGACGAGGAATGGCAAAACGCGTTTTTGAGTCATCTTGTGGATAGCCGCGAGCACCAGCTAGAAGACGCGTTGAAGTTGTTGGAGTGGTGTGTGAATGAGTTTTGCAGCCACCACCCTGCTGCCCACAGGATGAAGAAAACGCAACGCATACGTACGTTTATCACAGAAAACTCTTAGTAGGTAATTATGAACGCAACGGAAAGCACGTTTTACATAGGTCAGGTAGTAGAGTGTCGAGACGGGTATATTTGGGTAGCGTATTGCTTTAGCCATGATGGCTACTGGCAATTTGTGCGTAGCAACCCACTACAAACTCATACACCTTGGTTTTACCAAGCAAAAGGATTAAGTACGCTACATACGAAATTCCCAAACACAGAAAACTCTTAGGAGGTAACCATGGCTATTTTAGATATAGGCAAACATAAAGCGGTTGTTCTATATGGCTTTCTTGATCTAAAGAAAAGTACGTTGATCGTAGAGTTTAAATCACGAATAAAGCCTGACCCCCTGTCAGCATTGAGCTGTTCTGGGGGTTTATGTAGACGTGATTTATATAGCATCTTAGACGACGATCAGCTAGACAGGTTGATAGAGTGGGTAAAGACGTTTGATGATACACAACCAAAAACCCCTTAGGAGGTAACCAATGAGTAGTTTAAGCGACAAGTTACGAGTATTAGACGTTAATGAATCTATAACTCTGGATGTGCTCGAAGGGGTTGGGTTTGTAAACCCTAAGGTATTTAAAAAAACCTTAGAGGCTAAGACTCACCTACTTCAAAGCCGCGTTACTAACAAGCAGCGCTTACACAGCGATCTTACCAACAGGCAATATAGTGCAAAGCGCATTGATGGTATCAGCATCGATGAAGACGGTAACCTGTGTAGGTTCATAAAAGTGACGAGGATCGCGTGATGGGCTCTAATAAACCTGTGTCTATACGTAAAAATGGGTCGATGTATATTCCGTACAGCATATGGCGGCCTGAGACTGACTTTTGTGACGTAACGTGGCAACGCAGCAACGACGCAATCACGATAACTGTAATTGCTGATGAGTCTAAACAACGACGAATCGATGCGCAGCCCAGCGGTAGTTGTATCTGGATAACATCACTCACCCGCCACCTTGGTTTGGCGCAACAACGTAGTTTCGAAGTGACAGTACAGGGAAATGTCTTAGAAGTTATTTACAAAAAAGACTTGCAGCAAGGAATGTAATGTATTATATTTAATTTAGGAATCGACGGAGGGAATGCCATGATTACTAGCATAACTAACTTCAGACTCATTGGCGTGCAACGCAGCGTAACAACGTCGTATCACGCCACTGTCCTTGTCAAAGAATTGACACTCCAAGGTTTTAAAGAAACAACATTACCCATCCACTCCCCTAGTACATCAGGGAAGTGGTTTTGGTCTGACAACAACCGCCCCTGCCCGTTGTGCGTTGAGTTACTTGCTGATGACTTTCAGCAAGAGAACGCTGAGTTGTGGTGCTCATGTGAACAAAGAGGGAAATCTATGTTTATACCAAGCCCAAACCATATTGCCAGTCAGTATGGCAAGCAACTTCAATCTTGGCCAACAACCAAGGATCGCATAAAGGAGGTACACGCGAATGTTTCTACACAACAGATCAACACAGCAAAAAAAGTCTGGGAAGCTGAAACCTTGGCTGAGCGTGCAGCGAGGGGTGCCAATGATGATTGATGAACTCGCGAGGGAGATCGTTAACGCCCACCAGGGTTACCTTAACGTTTACAGTGTCCCTCAAAAACGCGTTTTAAAGGGAGTGCCTGTAGTTAGTTTCGATGTAGTACGCGAAACCATAATAACAACAATGGACTTTTTGGAGTCTGAACAGGTAGTAAAAAGTGAATGGGCTGGGATGTTGGCGAGTAACATAGCTGATGTCACAGGCATTGAGTATCTAGATGTATATAAAGTCATTATGAAAAACGGAGGTAAACAATGGACAACGAAGTAGGTTATTTAGTGCTTTCCCGATTCCCTGGCGAGAGTATCAACGTGACAGTACCGCCCTCGTCCGAACCAACACGAGTGGTTTTTACGGTCACTGATGTTGATCAAAACAAGGTTCGAGTGGCTACTACAGCACCCAAGAACGTACATATTTTAAGAGCAGAAAAAGAGTACTACCAAGGAGAGTAGGAAAATGGATAAAGATCAGAACTTTTGGGACAAGCAGCTTAAAAAATGGGGCCTAAATGATGGCGTGATTCTCGTCACCGCTGCTGGTGATGCTGGCGTGAACTGCATCTGGGCGTTCACGCCTTTCGGGCTCTCCCCTTCTTGGGGGATGTTCGTCAAGTGTACGATCTTGGCAATGATGTGCTGCGGCATTAGTTTTAGCGTGCCGTCTCTTGGTCGAAGTGCTGCACAGGTTCGAGGTGCCCTGCCCAACCTGATACTTGCTTTGACTCTAGTATCAACAAGCTTGGTCAGTATCCTAGCGCTCAACGGCCTACTTGTTCAAAACGGTTGGGAATCTGCAAACATCAATCTGTATTTTGTATCAGTCCCCGGAAACATTTTAACATCGTACTGTGTTATCGGTTTGGCACTGGTCCTGGCGATAAATAACGGCTACAGACCTTTTATTTTAGAGAAAGCTAAGCGGCAAAATGGCGGCGCAGAATCGGGAAAGCCAATGCTTCGGGAAGTAGCCTAGTGGTTCCAGATCCCGAAGTTAGGGGCTTGGAACCACTTCAGACCCCAGAGCGGAACCACTTTGAAGATGTGTATTTAGAACTAATTAGAAGTGGTAAAAGAGTTAGTGGGAATCAGTTTGTAAAAATGGCTAACTGCAACAGAAAAGAAGGATTATCTTGGTTTAAGCAAAGGAGAGCGTCATGAAATATTTATTACTAGCAATAACAGTTGTATCACTAAGTGGATGTTTTATTGACTACACAGATGAAAAGTATCATCTCACAGCTGAGGAGCTAGATCGCTGGAATCAGAAATATCCATGCGGTTTACCGAGTAGTCCATTAGCCCCAGCTTTACGTAAACCAAAACCAGAGAGGTGCCAATAATGACTATCGTATTTGTTTTGACATTATTTTTATGCCCGATGGAATTTACCCAATGCACACACGATCAATTAGTGCCAGCAAAAACGGTTAGCTTTGAACAGTTCGACGCGTGTGAAAATTTGGGTAAAACTTTGGTGGATCTAGGCGAATACGACGATCACGCATGTAGGAGACATGAACAATGAAAAAGACATTTATCTTATTGATGGTATGCGGTACAGCAAACGCGGCTAGTTATGATCTGATCGGCAAAGACCATGGCATGATAACTAGCCAAAAGACATATGACTCACTGGCAAAATGTAGAGAAGCGAAAGACGGAAAAGAGCGAAGCTGGACGCAATATTTTTGTTCAAAGTCGTTTCCTAAAGAGAAGCCAAACCAGAGAGCAGTGCCTGTTGAATCCTTGAAGGTATCAGGGTAATGGCTAAGTGGTGGGTATCAACGCTGTTGTGTGGGGTGATATTGGCTCTGGGAGTCTTAGCAGCGCAGCAAGTAAGTTGTATAGCCTGGACATAAACCGTCCTACATGTTGTACCAGTCGTTGGGTCAGAGGGGGTAGATCTAGCGGCTGGCTTTCAGTAAGTAATCAGCTCAATATAAGAGGTTTCCCCACGACGTTGAGGCAGCTATGGATACGAAATTTTTTGAGTTATTTGAGAGAGATACTTGGATTTGGCAGACATTCAGTGGTAAGGCATACAAAGAGCAGAATACTAAAAACGGTCGAGATAGTGTAGCTAAAGTCGTCAAAACTAAAACAGTAGAAGATTTTGAGCAGCAAGCGAAAGCGCTGCAAGAGCAAGGCGCTGACGTATTTTTTCAGGTCAATATTGGTACAGGACGAAAGGCGAGTGATGTAACCGAAGTTGCTGCGCTATTTTTAGATCTTGACGGTACGCCGCTAGATCCTGTTCTGGCAGATGTCAAAGCGAAAGCCATACCAAAACCTAACGCACTTGTATGCACATCGCCAAGTCGATACCACGTGTACTGGCTCGTTGATGACTGCGCAACAGCGCAATTCCGCCAAGCGCAGAAATTACTCGCAAAACGCTACGGTGGTGACCCAGCGATTCATGATTTGAGTCGTGTTATGCGGGCACCTGGCACAACTAACAACAAAGCAACGTCACCACATGTAGTAACAGCGAGGGTATTTCATCCCGACTATTGCTCGATGCATGATCTAATTGACATTAATCACGGAGTACAACGCACGCCAGGTGCTATTGCTACGCAGATGATGGAGGGCGAGTGGGGCGAGTTAGGTGGTCAGGCTTACGATGTAGATCAGATCACCGCTGGCAACCGCACAGAGGCGATAATGAGCGAGGCTGGGCGTTACATTGCTATAACTCCTGGCGCGAACTACGCGGAGGTTATGACGCACCTAAAGACGTGGGAGAAACAGAAGCTACGTCCAGGTGATCCACTCAAAACGCAGGAGTCTTGGGATTCAGAAATAGCACCGGGGGTACTAAAGTTTTTGGAGAGTGCTAAAGCGGAACGTGAGCGTGCAGAGCGTGAACACCAACAGCGTGTCGCTGTTGTAGCGGAGAGTGGGGGGAATGCATCAGCGTGGGAGCGGTCGATCGACAATAAGCAGTACACGTATGATGAATTTGTGGATAGGTTCGTTTATGTGAGTTCAGAAGATCGTGTATTTGATCTGCAGAAACAAGCAAACGCCGAAAGCTGGAAGCTGTCATCGTTCAAAACATACGCGGCTCCGTACAAAGTGCCAGGAAGTAAAACGTCGTTAGCTACTAAGTGGCTCAACGACAGTAGTAGGCGCATGACTGTGCATATAAGCACATATCAGCCAATGCAGTGGAGTCCAAAGAACGAATACCATAAATCCAGAGTTGTTGACGATGAGCTGACTAAGGTTTTGGCGTATAACACGTACCAACAGCCGATGATTGAGCCATCAGAGGTATTGGATACGGATAAGGTATCGTTAGCCATTGAGCATATAAAGTTTTTATGTAACTACGACCAGAAACTATATACATATCTACTGGATTGGTTAGCATTCACAGTGCAGCAACCCCACGAAAGAATACCCACAGTACCGTTAATCATTAGTAAGCCAGGTGTTGGTAAAGGCTGGTTATGTGAGTGCATGACTGAGCTACTTGGGGATAAGAATGTGAATAGTTTGGATATGAGTAAATTCGCAGCTAACAACCAATTCAACGGGTTCATGGTCAATTGCAAGATGGTTGTAGTGCACGAAACAAAAGCCAGCAGGCGTGTTGTTGAGGCGCTGAAATCTTTGGTTACTGAGAAAGCGCTTGATATCAACATCAAGTACGGCGCGAACAAGAAGCAGCATATCTACGCTAACATGCTCATGTTCTCTAACCACGACGACGCAATGCCGTTAGATGAAGGGGATCGCCGTTACGTGGTGATTAGGCACATGGGAGATGCCAAGTCACCTGCATACTACACATCACTATTTAATTGGTTAAAAGGTGATGGGATTAACCATTTTTTTAGGTATTTACTGGATCGTGACCTGAGCGGATTCGACTTTGCAGCTCCTGCGATTATGACCAAAGCTAAGATCGCTATGATACAAACCGCTAGATCTGAAGATGAGCAGATCGTGATGGACGCCATTGAAGAGCGTGAAGGCGTTTTTGCTTTGGATGTCATACCAGCGTCAATGATTACACGATACGTTGAGAAAGCGCGGGGTACTGTGTTAGAGAAAGGCGACCGCATTGCGCTATTCAAGAGAATAAACGAGCAGATACGGCAGGTAGGTAGGTCAGGTAGGAATAGTGATAGACAGAATATGTACGCGGTTAGAAATCTAGAGAAATACGCTGATATACAGCCGAATGAGTTGAGAGAGTTTTATGACAACGCAGTAGAGATAGATGTAGAAAGTAGCAAACTAAAACAAGTGAGGTAGGTAATGTTTAGAGCACTAGATATTGAGACAGCAGGCGATGAAGATGGGTATGCGCTCCAGCCTTGGCGAGCGAGGGAAGGTAAAGGTCGAATAACATTGGTAGGCATATTTACAAGTTCAGGTGTGAAGCAGCGCAGTGAAGGGTTTACGGATCTTTTAAACAACATGGCACCGCAAACGTTTGTGGGGTGGAATACCATGTTTGATTGCGCGTGGCTCTATGCGTCAGGAGTTGACGTAAAACGTCACAATTGGGTAGATGCAAGACTACTTGCCAAGTGGTATGTTAATGGCCAGGACAACGAAGATGCGCCTAGAGGTTACTGGAGCTTAGGTAACGTCGCAGAGCGTGAGCTTTTTAATTGGGAGCATATTGGTACATTCGTCAAACTAAAAACCGCAGAAGTAGGACCAGGGCAAAACGATAAATACTGGGAAGTGCGTAACAAGCTCGATGTGGTAGCTACTCAACTACTGGCCCAACGATTTTGGAATCGACTCAACAAAAATCAACAGCGTGGCGCATTGATCGAGGCTAGTAACATTGCACCTGTAGCGATATCTTGGGTAGAAGGGATACCGACGGACCCTGAAGTTTACGAGAAGGCTCAGGAGCCCACACTCGCAGCTATGCACGCTATTGAGGATAAACTTGGCGTTAGAACCAGCGCAGATCAGCCAAGTGCGATTTTACGATCACCTAAAAAACTATGTGAGTTGTTGTACAACACTTGGGGTTTAGAGTGTGAGACGTTTACAGATAAAGGGCAGCCGAGTTCAAGTAAAGCAGCGCTTACATATTTAGCTGATAAGTCAGACAAAGTACTGGATATTTTGGCGTGGCGAAGCCATAATACAGTTCTAACAAAGTTTTTACAAAGCCCTACGAAAGCAAAAGAATACCTTGGTAGTAATGTTTTTCACCCCGAACCCCGTATTTTTTCTACGTATACAGGGCGTTACACGTATAGCAGTAAGTGTTTGAGGAAGTATCAAGTGGGTATGGCGCTCCACCAAATGCCAAGGGGTGGTGCTGTGCGGGATATGGTAAAGATCCCTGAAGATATGATGTTGGTGGAATTTGATGCCAGCGGTCAGGAAGCTAGGTTGTTAGCTGAAGTTGGGGGTGTTGGTACACTAAAAAATACGTTTATGAGTGGTATTAACTACCACACAGAGACAGGAGCGGCTATCTCTGGTATGGACTATAGCAGTTTTAATGATTTAGTGAAGGATGGCGACTCGTGGGCTAAGGATAGAAGGTACGCGGGGAAATATGTAAATTTAAGTAACCAGTACAGAGTAGGTGCAAGGAAGTCGCGCATAATAGCCAAGGTTCAGTACGGCATTACGGAGTCGTTGGACACTATAAAAAGCTGGCAAAAAACATGGTTAGAAAAGCATCCTGGTGTAAAAGTTTATTGGCAACACGCAGCGCAGCGTGCGATGCAGAACGGTTACGCAGAAACATTAGCTGGTAGAAGGTTTTATATTAATAGGTGGTGTGGCGATACAGAGTGGTCTAGTAGTTCTAGCGCTATAAATTTTCCAATTCAGGGAAGCGGCGCTGATATGAAAAACCTTGCTATAAAGCATATATATGAGAACCACCCAGAGTTACGCCTAGCATGGGAACTCCACGATGGGCTTTTTGCGTGGGCACCACGTACAAAAGAGACTCTACAGCAATGTGTGCAGATACGTAAAGAATTAGACGCATTGAATTACCAAGAGGCTTGGGGTTACGAGCCAGATGTGCCTTTGCTGTGGGATTTAAGTGTAGGAACTAAATGGTCAAAAATGAAGGAGGTTTAGCGTGATTGCATGGTCTTGGAGTAGATTAGATTGCTTTGAAAAATGTCCAAAACAGTTTTACCACAAGAACATTAAGAAGGATTTTAAAGACGACGGCAATAACCCTGCGTTTATCAAAGGGAATCGCATACACGCCAAATTAGAGAATGGTTTGAAATCTGGTGTTATAGATCCTGAAGTAAAGTCTTTAGCGCATACCATCCACAGCCTTCGCGGTGTCGAGTGGGAGTACAAGGGTGTCGAGGACGATTATGCATTCACCGATACACTTCAGAAAACGCGCTGGAATGATTGGAAAGGGTGTTGGGTTCGAATAAAGATGGACTTCATCGGTATTAAGGATGGTGTCGCGGTAGTTATCGATTGGAAAACCGGGAAAAACAGGGGTTATAGTGAACAGCTTGACTTATACGCTGCAGCGGCTTTTCAGGCGCATAGCGATGTTGACGAGGTGCGCTCGACGTATAACTTCGTCGAAGAAACGCAAGAGAAACGCATCGAAAAAGCCACGTACAAACGTCATGAACTCGACAGTATATGGCAAAAATTCGGTGAAAGAGCAGAGCTTATTGAAATTGCAAATGAGCGAAACGAATGGCCTGCGAAACAAAACTTTGGATGCAAGTGGTGTCCTGTTAAAACATGTAAATACCAAGGAGGTTAGAAAATGTCACGGAAGCCAGAAAATAAATTTATGGATGCAGTGCATAGCCAGTTAGATCCTGCCACGATATATAAAATGAAAATAACACCTGTGTTTAGTTCAGGAGAGCCTGACGTAATATACGAGGGTTATGCTAAAGATTTATTCGTAGAGTATAAATTCTTAGAACTCCCGAAACGCTACAGTACAATGATATATTTCGATAAATTATTATCGGAAAAGCAGATTAGGTGGCTAACACGTAGAGTAGAGAGGACATCTAACTCAGATAGACCACCACCATACATAGCTGTCGGATGTAAAGTTGATGATAAATACCAGGGTATTTTAATTCCGTATGTATCTGGCATGTGCCCAATCAGTACAGATACATTTCGAAGCAATTTATCATCTGCAAAAGATATCGCTAACCGCATACTATCGATGGTGTCATAATGTTTATTGTAGTCCCGAAGCGCAAGGCGCTAATAACAGCACCCAAAACCGTCGCGGACGTTCCTTTGATTGGGTCAAAGACTCTGCAGTACAAAGGAAAAACGATATGCGCGATACCTCACAACGTCGAAAACAATTTAATCCTGGCCAAATTCGGCCTTAGTCCTCCTGAGCCAATCCGGTATTACTACGACTGGCCGGGGCGGTGGAAACCATTCAAGCACCAAGTGGACACCGCAGCGAAAATGTCCACGCACCCAAGATTCATGTGCTTCAACGGCATGGGGACCGGCAAAACGCTATCAGTGCTGTGGGCGAGTGATTACTTAATGAAGTGTGGGATCGTAGACAGAGTAATAATCTGCAGCCCTTTATCAACACTTCAGTCCGTGTGGGGTGACTCTATTTTTGAGCACTTCTTGCACCGCACATACAGCGTAGCCCATGGAGCGAAGCGGGCTGAAGCGATCGCTACACCAAGTGATTACCTAATCATAAACCATCATGGTGTTAAGACTTGCTATGATGATCTATCTAAAATACCTGGCCGTGTACTGTGGATCGTAGATGAATCAGCGGTGTTTCGTAATGCCCAGACAGACTTGTACAAGTTCTTGTGGTCCTTGTGTGGTCCTAAGACTGATAAGATGCTGTGGACGCTTACAGGGTCTCCTACCCCCAATAGCCCCACTGACATTTGGGCTCAAGCCAAGCTTATTAACCCGGACCTCGTACCAAAATATTTCGGGCGCTTCCGTGAGCAAGTGATGTACCAGGCAGGCCCTTACAAGTGGCTACCCAAAGAAGGATGGCAAAACGACGTCTACGGCAAATTACAACCTTCGGTACGGTACGGTACGGATGATTGCTTGGACCTACCGCCGATCACAGAGCAATCACGCAATGTCGCAATGTCGCAACTCCAAACCAAAGCGTACACTGAGATGTTGAAGGATGCTGTTGCTGAGGCTACGGAGGGTACGATTACTGCGATTAACGAAGCGGCGAAGATGACTAAGCTGCTTCAGATTGCTTGTGGTCTGGTGTACACCGAGAATGGTACTGCTGCGGTGCTGGACCCTATGGATCGGATGAAAGAGCTTCTTGCTGTAATAGAACAAAGCGGTAAGAAATGCATTGTATTCGTACCATTCAAGCACATCTTAGAATGGTTGGAGGAAAACCTTAGTAAACGCATCTACCACAATAAAAAACGAGGGTCATTGTATTCTGTACGAACAATAAGCGGCGACGTTAGCGCTGGGAAGCGTACAGAGATTTTTGACCAATTCCAGAATGGTGACCTTGAGGTAATCTTGGCGCATCCAAAATGCATGGCACATGGCATCAACCTAACGGCAGGTCACACCATTGTGTGGTGGGCACCTGTGAATGATTTTGAAATTTATGATCAAGCCAATGCTCGTATTCGACGTCCTGGGCAGAAAAACCACCAAGTAATTGTGCATTTGGCAGGAGAAATTAAGGGCAAGCCTACGATTGAATCGAAAATATACGCAAGATTAAAAAATAAAGAGAAAGTACAAGGTACGTTACTTGAATTACTAAAAACACTATAGTACACTGTACTTACAACTTGAGGAGGTAATTATGAATGTAGAGAAAGCATTCGAGACGTATTTTGCACTCGATCAAAAACGTAAAGACCTTGACGCGGATTACAAAGAGCGTAAAGCAAAGATCGAAGACGCTAAATCCAAAGTGAAGCAATGGATTGGCGAGAAAATGGCTGAGATAGGTACGGACCAATTTAAATGCTCCGGCCTTGGCGTGGCGTTTCCTGAAGTAAAAGAAAAGATCCAAGTTACATCAGCCGAAGAACTTCGCAACTTCGTTGTTGATCAAGTCACACTTGGTAACAACGAAGCAATTATGCTACTCAATGCAGCGTGTAATCAAAAACACTGTAGAGAGTGGCTAGATGAAGAAGAACAGCTACCTGAAGGGGTTGAGCTTGTACAAGAACGTGTTATTACAATCAGGAGATCAAAATGAGTGAGTTAATTTCAGTAGAGCAATTAAATATGCTACCTGCGCACCTACAAAACTTCTTTGATGAGGATGAATTTGCGGAAGTCACAGGTGGTAGTGCGATCCCCAGATTGTCAATTAAAGGGCGTCAATTCACTGAGTGCGGCGTAGGCCCTGATGGTAGTTACAAAATGCCTGTGATGCGTCGATTTTCTGATGAGAATGGTCAACCTGTAGAAGTACCAGCATCTCAATATAACGTGATAATTTTAGGTATCGGGCCAAGTCTCAATACTCAAAAGAATGCCAAAAGCTATTATGTAGATAGTTTTGGCACTGACGATGAAGCAACACTACCTAATTGCTTTTCTCACGATGGTGTAAAACCAGACCCTAGTGTAGCGGAGCCAGTTCATAACAGCTGCGTTACATGCCCATATAACGCGTGGGGTAGTGATATCAAAGATGGTAAGCCACGTGAAGGTAAGCGCTGCAAAGATCATAAATTGCTGTATTTTGTTAAGCCTCAAGATATTGAAGGTCAGATATGGGTACTGCGAGTACCAGCGACGTCGTTAAAGATGTTGAACAAGTACTTACTAGAGCTTAAAAAACACCGACTACACTACCATGTGTGCGCAACGACGATGGAGTTTGTAGAGGGCGTTCAATTCCCGCAGGTGCGTTTCAAATTTGGTGGTTACGGTACTGAGCAAGAGATCCTTGCGGTCAAGCAGCGTGCTCAAAGTGATGAATTTGCACAAATCATCAATAAAGGCATGGTCTATGAAGTACCAAAAACTGAGGTAGTTTCTGACATACCACCTCCTCCTGCGCATATCTCTTCGCCTGCAGTAGATCCTATGACCGACGAAGTGTGGGGCGCGCCAGAGCCTGTTACTGCGCCTGTCGTAGAGAAGGCCCCTGAGCCAATTACTGTAGAGCCTGCTCTGACAACTCAAGATGGTGGTGAGGTTGATGTCACAGGCACCCCTTGGGACGCGCGCATTCACAGTGGTTCAAAGTCGAAAAACTCTGATGGAACATGGCGTAAAATGCGAGGTGTGAGCGACGAGAAGTTTAACGCTGTGATGGCTGAGCTGAAAGGCGCTAAGCCAGCTCCTGTAGTCGAAGCAAAGCCAGAGCCCACTCCGAGTGTGTTCGAATCTGACAACGCAGCAACGGCGTCAGGCGACGATGATTTGGATGAACTATTAGCAGGGTTGGATCTATGATAGACGAACTACTCAGTCTAAAAGCTGAGTCTGGTCTGTCGAACCGTGACATTGCTGCGTTGCTCAATGTCACGCCCACTATGGTTTCGCGGTATCGAAATGGAGTGCGGTATCGCAATACCAGTAGACTGGACTTAGTAATCAAACTGGTTAAGGTTTTAATTAAGAAAAAGTACTTACCTGCGAACGACTATTTAGATAGAGAAGTTGTACTGCAAAACGCGTGGCGATCAGCTGCGCCAAAGCAACTACCACTGGTTTGGAGGTAATTATGGTAGGGTTCGTTTATGTCGCTACCAATGAGTCACTGGAAGGTGTTGTAAAAATTGGTATTAGCACCGACCCTGTGACTCGAATCAGGAAATTAAAATCAACAGGTGTGCCTACGCCATTCACACTAGCATGGGCACACCTGTTCAAAAGACCTGAAATAATAGAAGCATCATTTCAGGGTTATTTTAGAGAGTGTAGGGTAGCGGACGACCGCGAGTTTTTTAAAATGGGTGTAGAAGAAGCAACAGAGTACCTAAACAACAAGGTGTTTCATGATAACGACAATGTTGAGCGGTTTGATATTTTATGTACGATGCAGGATGAAATTAGTGATGCGTTAAATAAAGCGGCGTTGCGTGGTGTTAGCGTGTCTGATATGACATTCGTTTTGGGTACTATATGCATAGGGTTTATGATGGGGGGTGATGAGTGAGTTTGTTGACATATAGCAATTTAGTTGAGTTGTGGGATGAAGGCTGCCTTAAATATGCAGATGGGTCCAAACCTTCAATAAAACACATTAATGGCGCAAGTATAGATATCACACTTGGTACGACGTTTAAGTTCGAAGCTGCATGTGACCACACGATAGACTTCAAAGAGACGCAAATCGAAGTTGTGGCGTTTACTGGTATCACAACACCTATAACCTTAAACCCTGGCGAATTTATGCTTGTTGAAACCGCAGAAATATTTAACCTACCTGATGATATCGCGTGCGAGTTTAAACTCAAATCATCTCTAGCGCGTAACGGCCTTAATCATTTATTGGCTGGGTGGGGTGATCCGTCATGGTATGGGTCTACAATGACTTTAGAGCTTGTAAATACGTTGCGCCATCAACATATGCTGCTAACCCCTGGCATGAAGATAGGCCAGATTGTTTTTTGGCGCGGTGATGCTGTTCCAGAGCACGCACTTTATCGCAACAGGGGTCAGTATAACAACCAGAGCGGAGCACAAGAGAGTAAAGGCGTGAGGTAACTAGCTTTTTGACCGTAGCGAATTCTGGAGGATAAACGCACGTGAATCCTCCAGCATTATTACTCGTTTTTGCAGTGCGGCGATCTCGCGCTCACAGCGATCATCCGATTTTTTTATGTGATCTCGCAGTGACTGTACTTGAGACACTAAACGCTTAGTCGATTCAGCTGTAGTTTGGCGTGTAAACCAGAAACCAAATCCGGTTCCGAGAGCAAAACTCACCACGATTGAACCCTGTTCAAATACCCATTTCAGTATTTCTGATTCCATTAGTAACTCCAAATCCACGGGCGTACATTACCCGACAAATCATCTAAGTGTATAATTCTCTTATTATACGATCCTTTTTGATTAACACCTAATCCAGTTATGCCGTTATCCAGTGCTATTTTAACAAGGCTTAAGGCGTCCCCTCTAGATACGCATATATCTACAGCACGCCCAGTGGTGTGAGGGCCACAAAACCCTGTTGAACTCATGCTTGCGTTGTACTTTGCGCACCTATAACCAGAACTAACGATCATGGGTTTTCCGTATTCTTCCCTGATTTTGTCTAGTTTTCTTAGGAAGACCAAAGCCATACCTTTGTCACCACAACAAGGGCACGCAAGCATGGGGTCGCCTTCGTACGTAAAAAACTTACTCACGGTTTTTCGCATTCCCCACATTGGCACCAAGAACCTCGATTACTTTACCCAAGATTGGTAGGTACTGTTTAACTTTAGAGGGTAGGGCTGCACTTATTAAAGCACTACCGCCAACCAAGTTTAAAATCAATTCTAATAGCTCTACATATTCCATAGTTACCTCAACTTATAGATATCTCATTACCCACCCGACTATCAGATGCTTGTACAATGCTAACCGCAACCTGCGCTGGTGTGTTAGTAGCTCCGCCAACGGACCTTTGTAGCTGCACTGTGAAATTGTTAGCATCCACACTGGCAAGTGATATTGTCCATCCGGCAGCAGAAACAGTGTCAGATACAGCAGTGAAAACCCAAGTGGCTCCATTCCAATGCACAACCCACTCCGAAAACCTTCCGGCTACACCAGAGGTTTGAATTGAGTTGTGGACATCAACACCGATTCTGCAAGCGTGGCCTGAGTTTGGGTCATCTTATTACCCCCAGTAATTCAACATATTCCATTATTTCATCCTAGTAATAATTAATTAAATTCCACCTAGAAGATGGTGAGTCGTATATTAATTGCGCGTGGTGACCTGGCGCTATAGCAACGCTAGCTGCCGATGGTGTAACAATCCTATTAGCAGCAGTGGACAATACATCTTCATGAGTGAGTGTAAGTGTTCTCACTGTACTAACATTACTGATTATTAAAAGCCTACCGTCCTCGCCGTCGGCTATTCCTGTAAGATTCCAATCGCCGCCCGTGGGGCCTATTCTAAAATATGTCCCAACCGTACCGATTGCGTAATCATTTGTATTTGCAGTAATGTCAGATTTGGTATTACGTCTATAATATGTAGCGCCACCTGATATTTTAAATCGTGATGTTCCATCCTCATCTAGCTGCTCTATACCAACCGATGGACCTTTATGGATAATCTCGCCGGTCGTAGTGTCATGCAGCCAACAACGTTGGTTAGTGCCAGATAATACAAACCCACCGGTGGCAAAGTTACAACCTACTGCAGACATTTGGGATTGATTAGCGCCGGTAGTCCAATCTACATTACCGTTAAATGTACATCCTACCAGCTGCATTATTGATACATCGGACCATGCATTAATGGTCGTCTCGAAACCTCTCCACTGGATAGCGTCCCTAACAGTACCACCGTGAGTACCTGAGGATGATTGTTGTCTAACACCGCTCAAAACAATAGGATGCCCATAGGCGTTAGAAAATGTCCTATAGATCCTTAGATCCTCGGTTACCCACTGATATACGCACACACTAGAATATGCATCAATTGCGTATGATGTGGCTGCGTCTTCAATTCCATCAGTCAAAAGGCCGTAAATGTTTATGTAAAATCCTGACTCAGCGGTGATAAAGTTCTTCTTATCGTTTCCACTCTGAGAGACGCACATTAAGTTATAAATGTAGAAATCTTCACTCGTTCCGCCTTTTGCCCAAATGACCTTTGCATCCGGTAGATAACCTGAGAACCAACAGTTATACATACCAGAGTTAGCCATCTGTCCGTTATACGTAGAACCTAAAGGATCGCCTAGCATTGCTCCTGTGCGGGTAAAGTCCCTAATCCATAGGTTTTCAAATATGATCTTATGCCCAGAAGCCCCAGAAGTCGGCCCAACGTGAAACGCATCTTGATAAGGGTTAGAAGGTGATCCGAAAGTACCTGCACCATACAGTAAGAAGTTTGCAAATCTAATTCCTTTCATGTTTATACCAAGAGACTGAAAAACAGGCCTATCATTTGCCCCCTGCCATTCAAACTGGGTCCCGCCGTAATTGCCAGACTCACCGCCAGGGTTTTCGCCTTCAATAGAAATACCGGCAGGGATGCCTGCGTTATATAAATCTATTGTGTCTGATAACACGTAAGTACCGGTTGGTATGAATACACGGCCACCCCTTAGACCACTCACGACAAAATCAATGGCGGCCTGTATTGCTGTTGTGTCATCCGTAACACCGTCACCAACTGCCCCGAAATCCAAAACACTGACCGATTCCCTAAGCTTAGCCTGCACATTCGTCGCCTGGGCACCTGTTCCTGCAGGGTCGTACTGTATGTTGGCGGCATTGTCCGTTGTAGCGGCCACTACGTTCTTTAAGAACGTCCACTTATCTGTGGGGTTGATGGTAATGCTACTATTGACTGTAATACTAGATGAGCTTGTTTCTACGTAGTCAGCGGTAGCACCTGGTTCTAAGAAAATACCATTTTGAAACACCAGAAGGCTCTGTGTATCGCCCGTAGCGTAGGTAAACTCAGTCAATGTAAAGACTTGCCCAACTGCGTCAGATCCAGTCTGCACCTCACGCTGCATCTGAGATACCTGCGTTGTTATGGTTTGTTGGATGTAGTCAGCGTAGTCTATTTGGACATCATTCTCGTCAGTAAGTTTAACTGCATAGGACAAAGCGCTATCAAGGAAGATATCACCAAAAAACCCTGCAGCGTCTGCAACGACAGGGTTCGTATTTGCAGTGGTTAAGTTGATATCAGAGTATGTGGATTGCAGGGTTGTAGTACTCCCCCCAACATAAAAGTACAACTTCCACCCTGCACCAACCGCCCCTGTAGTGGATCGGTATTTTTGAACGAATGGATCAAAAAATCTATTGGCTGGCATTGCTTTCTCCTGTACCAGGTTCTCTGATGCTGAGACTAATTCCTTTGCGTGTAGCGGCTCTAATTACCTCGCGCTTATTGAACTCAGCTAGATATGGGTAGGCTTGTTGGTACGCTTCGTGAAACGCTAGTTTTTGCTCGCGAGTCATTTTCCTATACGAAATACCTTCCAGCCCCATGTTAGAGGTAATTCGGCGGGTGCGCTCCGCTTCGAAACGCTGCGCTCCTAACCCTCTAAGCGCTCTGTACTTTAATGGGTCACGCAAAAACGCGTTTAAGTTAGCCTCGCCAACCGCGTGAGGGCTGAGTATATCCCTAGTTAGTGCTTTACCAGCTGCCTGCTCTCTGGATACCTTACCAAAACGTAATGCACCTACACCTAACGCTACACCAGGGTTTTTAACTGCAAGCCATGTGGAATTACTCATTTGTTTATACAGGTTGTTAAGGATCGTAACATCCGTATCCTTTGACAAACTGTTTATGGATCTACGCGACCTCGACTGCACTAGTTGGTACATCGATTCGAGCACTTGGCCTTGATCTTTTTGGAATACCGTTTTTAACTTTCGCATACCATCAGCAGGGTTACTACCCCACTTCGTTAGCGCAGCATCGAAACTATCTTTGGTTATCGACGATAACTCCGTTCCTCGACTAAGTATGTCGTTAAAGAAGTCAGCCATAACACCTTGTTGAAGTGACTTTCGCACTAGGTGTGACATAACTTGAGCATCCTCACCACCTCTGGACGCTCTTTTTAAATTACGCATCAAAGACTCGATCTGAGTTACGTCAATCGCTTTTAAGTCCTTAACAATACCTGACGACGCAATGTCGGATACCGTACCACGACCCTCTTTAAGCGCTTGCGCTAGCTTGAATGAAATGGAGTTCTCACTCCAACGCGAGTTAAATTTGGCCCACGCTGCATTACCTTTTCGAAATCCTCTAATCATTGGATCAGTCGTAGCAGTGCTGAGAGCACTCATAGCATCATCAACGGGTTGTTTTAAACTCCGAACCACTTCAGGGGGTAGATCCTTGAACTTCATACTGTTGAGTTGTTTGTATAACCGTATCGCCGCCTCAGTAGTAAATTTGTCGAACTCCACTTCATTAGCTGCACGCATACGTATTAACTGCTCAGCTTGCCTGTGACGCAACTCAGCCATTTTATCGAACGTCTCTAAGCGACGTTGCTTCATTGCTTCAAGTTTCTGGCGCTTTGCTGCATCAACCTCAGTATCAGCACCTAAACGACCTCTAGCGCCTGCACGCTCCGCTTGCGCTATCTCCAACTCATCCTTTTGGAATTCTTTGAACCGCGCCATTGCTTCGTCAAGCTCTTGACGCATCGTGGTAAGCTGCTCTTCACTTGCCTCACGAAACTTGGCCCGCTCTATTTTCTCTTGGTCCGTAAACTCCTTGCGTCGTACAGTACGCTCCATCTGCTCTTGTGCTTTGATAGCTTGCTCACGCGCTTTAATATCATCCCGAGCTTCACGAATAACACGGTCCATCTCTGAGCGTGCCATAGCGGTGTCGGATGTCTCTGCGATGCGCTCACGCGCAGTGCGATCTCTTACAATCATTTCCTCTATGCGATCAGCGACGTCCTTATTCACTTTGTCAGGTGAGTCGATAGCACCATACCTGTAGAGTTCACGCTCCAGAGCGTCAAAATCATCTTTAAATCCTGGCTTATCTGAATACTTCCTACGTAACTCTTGTACCTTAGCCATCAAGCCCGTAGAGTCTAGTACGTCTTGCCCATACCCTTGAGGTAAGTATTCGTCCAATGTTCTACTGAAGATTTTTCCTGCGGTGTTTTTAGCATCGCGGTGAATATCACTCATACCAGGAGCTACGTCCTCCATTCCACGTGCTGATGGGGTGGTTGGTACACCGGAGTATACTTCAATACTTTCTTGTAGCTTAGTCAAATCGTTCGCAAAAATATCTCGCGCATCCTGACTAGCTTGGCTTTTATTACTTAGTAATACATCTTCAGCTTCGAGGATTGCGCGTCGCTCAGGATCAGCTTTATCAATAAGATCAGACAACGTATTACGCTGTCGAAATGTTCTCGCTAACGCCACGTTGTAGTTACCATCGAGGCCAAATGCCTTGGGGTTCTTAGATACCTCAAGCATCTGGTACAGAACTTCAGGCATTAGTTCATTTTCGGTAATACCACGCTCTTGCAGGAATACACGCCCATCAGGAGTGAATGCCTCGCGTACAGCTTGCTCAGGTGGTACACCATCAGCCATCGCACGTTCGACGTTCTCCACACTTATAAATCGTTGTAACTCTGGCTCTGGGATCGTCTTACCAAAAGCTTTTTTAGTTGCGTGAGCAACTCCTAGTGCGAGTTGTTGTGAGCCAGCGACTCCGAGATCAATTGTGCCGCTTAACGCTGCTTCTAGCCCCGCTGTAGTTGCGATCCGACTTGTTTTCTGTAACGCACTCTCACCTTCTCTAGGCGCTTGGACCTCCGTAGCAACTTGGCGTGCTGTTGATACAGCACCCGCCGCAGCTGAGTTATAAAGTAACTGCGCTAAAAGGCTTTGACCACCTGACCATAACGCAACAACCACTTCAGGGACTGCGTTCACGAACTCTTTATAATCCATCGCAGAAACACCTGGCTTGTTCGTGTATACAGGTGTGTTAGCTGGCACCATTACAGTACCATAGCCTGACTTCGATGGTATATCTTCACGAAACGCCACAAGAGGATTACCAAAAACATCTGTGCCTGCAGGGTAGGCAGTCTTCATAGCTTCAGGAACGTGTGATCGTCCTAACGTTTTGCGCACCGGCGTTTCCTGCGCTGCATCCCTGAGTAATTTAGCCGCTTGCTGGCTGTTAGCGTACTCAAGATCTAAATACCCTGGCGTTTTAAGTTCTTCGTAATCTTCGTGCTTACCTACCACTAGGTTGTAAGCAAAATCCTTAACTGCTCGCCCAGCTTTTACGATGATATTCTCATTTTCCCGTTCGTAATCTTCGTATGTTTTGGGGAACTCCTTTTTTAGCTGCGCAACGGCGTCTACGTCACCACTATCGATTACTTGCTTTGCGATATTCAGCCGTGAAGCGCGTTCTTGCTCCCACTCTTTAAATGTCTCAGGGTAGTCACGCTTTAAGTACGCCTTATCTACCTCAGAATCGCCTCGCATGATCTGATCGGCAATGTCGTAGTTGCTTCGTTGTGGGGGTTCTTGAGGTTTAATCGCATCCTCATACCGCTCACGCCCGCGATATTGCTCCGCTGCTTCGACAGCTTTGAGGTCTTCCTCATCGTACATAGGAATAGGCTGCTGCGTCCGCTGTTGTCGCGCCGCTGCAGCTTGTAAGTAATCCCTGTCTTGCATTGGTGAAGGCATTATCGAGCGCCTCTTTGTCTCAATTGATCTAACGCAGAGCCTGCGGTTGTTGGTGCTGTTGTTGGTGCTGTTGTTGTTGTCGATCTTTGTGGCTGCTGTGCACCACTCTCCGAGTAGTTAAAAAGATCTGATATCGTGAACTGTTGCGGCGCTTTGCCTTTAACCTTATCTATCTCGTTAAGAAGATCCTCTTTTTGTTTTTCAAATGCCTTATTCGAGCTGTCGTACACCCACATCTTTCGATTAAATTCTGGTGCGTCTTCCTTGAATATTTCAGTTGCGTAATTCATTCGATCTAAAGCAGGTTGGTTTAGTAAACGCATCCCTCGAATAATTAAGTCGACACCCTCTGGTGTCGTTGCAAGAGTTGGAATCGAGTCTATAAATAGATTCATTTCTGCGTCACTTACAGCACCTTTAGTTGCTGCTATTCGAGTAGCAACTAAATCCATAGAAAGTTTCTTAAACATCTCTACGTTGCGACGGTGATCGTCTGTCGGTGGTATGCCAAGAAACATCATCATGCCGCGAAGTGTGGCGCCTGCATCTGCTGCGGGGCCTGTCTTTAACCCATCCTCCATTACCGCTGCTATCTGTCCTAATGTTGCATTTGATTGTTGTGCAGATCTCGCGTCCGCTTTTATCTTGCTTTGCGTTGCCTGTTTATTTTTTACTTAAGCATCAAACGCTTTTTTTCTTTTGTGAGCTAACAATCCAGAAATAGCGTCTTCAGCTGCTT
>JAAOEI010000100.1_pt1 | contig 32879 bp, 57 predicted proteins | sample 7059261 | NCBI WGS metagenome assembly JAAOEI01 (sample SAMN14008812, study PRJNA610033) | viral metagenome | isolation source: viral particles filtered from seawater | place: China: Hangzhou Bay, Yangshan Deep Water Harbour | collected 2017-10-31 | reverse complement strand
GAATACGAGGCAACTACTGCGAGGGACAATGTATAAAATAGTAGATTTATTTAGTGGCATAGGAGGATTTAGTTATGCCGCCGAACAAATAGTAGGTGGCTTTGAGACAATAGCTTTTGTTGAACAAGATGATTATTGTCAAAAAGTCTTGCGTAAACATTGGCAAGATGTACCAATATATAGTGATATAAGGAGTTTTGATGCAAAAGAATACAAAGACGCAGACATCGTTGTTGGAGGATTCCCATGTCAACCCTGGTCGGTTGCAGGATCTCAAAGAGGCAGCGAAGACGACAGAGATCTCTGGCACGAAATGGTTAGGGTTATTGAAGACATACGACCTAGATGGGTCATTGGCGAAAATGTGTCAGGCTTTGTTACAATGCCAATGGGTCTCAGAAGAAGTCTCGTTGACTTGGAAAGTATCGGGTATAAAGCCATACCATATCTTATTCCAGCTGCAGCCGTCGATGCCAAACATAGACGAATGCGATGCTGGATTGTGGCTTTCTCCGAGTGCGACCAACATATCAACCAGAAGCGAGGAGGCTTTGAAGAAGCGAACAGAATACAGGAAGAGCGTGGGAAGAACGACAGTTCCTCCGGGCAACTTAGCCGAACAAATTCAGTATGGGAAGCCAGTAAAGCACATGACAACTGGGAACAAACAGACATCTTCAACCTTATGGCCGACACCGACAACACAGGAGATAGAACACCCAGAAGCTCAGTTGACACCGAACAACAGACGCTTGAGCAAGGACGGGCAGACATCTCACAGTCTAAACCTAGCGGACAGCGTGAAGATGTATCCGACACCGAGAGCAAGGGATTGGAAAGACGGATACACAGTTCCGCCGTCAGTTCAAAAGGGAACGAGGGCACACACTCTGGGGACATTTGTAGCGGAGAAAGAAACAATGTGGCCAACACCGACAACAAAGGGCTACGGACATGCGTCAATGGGTCAGACAATGATATTCAGAAAGAAAGTGGAAAGAGGAGAGTTGACCGAACAACAAGCAGAACAGATGTTGGGAGTGACACTAAGACCACCAAGAATGGAGAAATGGGATTATCCGAAAAAGGAGATGTTCCCTACACCATCAGCGAACGAGGACGCAGCGGGTCGTCCAGGGGGAAAGATGCAAAAGATGTTAGGCAATCATCCTTCCGTGAGAGACCAGTCCTCTGGAACCCTGAACCCAACGTGGGTAGAGTGGCTAATGGGGTACCCAACAGGGTACACAGACTTAGATGCCTAGGGAACAGTATTGTTCCACAAGTAGTGGCTAGGATATTTTATGCAATAAAGGAGGCAGAAAATGATTAAAACATGCAAACAATGTAAAGAAAGTAAGCCTATCATAATGTTCGCTAAAGCTAGAAATGCCTACAATGTAATGAAATATCTCACAGTTTGTAAAGCTTGCAAAGCCTACAATACAAGAATGACTAGACAAAAACAAAAGTTTGAAAAGATTAATTCACAATATGATCCGTTAGAGCAAAGTAAAAATGCTTTTGAAGATGACCCTAGAGCATTAGAAGAAGTGGAATATGGAAGAGTAACAAGGAATACAACCAATTTATTTTCTAGAAGTATTTTAGATGAATTAGGTTGACACGTAGGCATTTAACACCTATATATAATATATAAAGTCAAATCATACGATTTTCCTTTAGTTTCAAAATGTTTGTGAAAAAGGCTCAGAGAAATCTGGGTCTTTTTTTTGTTTGACATTTGGCATTGACTTCCTATATAACTATCTTATACTAGCAATTATGAGGAATTATTATGTCAAAATTTGTAAAAAATGAGTTTGTAAATAGACCATTGATGGCAAGTGAAATCATTGGTGCTATGTCACAACCAAAGCGAACTATTCAAGGATACAAGGGTGGTTCCATTGCAGATGGTGCCATTAGAAAAGCACAATCGCAACTGGTTCAATCTCAAAAATTTGTTGTTAGCAACAATTTAATGGAACATGCTTGTGAAGCATCTATGGCAGAGCCTGATGTTTTAAACACAATGATTCAAAGTGCAATTCCACCATTTAAAAATATGTTTATTGAATGGGATGAGGCTTATCGTGTTCATTATTTGAATAGAATGTATGATAAATATTTACCTGAGTATAAAGGCAAAATTGAAAAGCCTGAAGGTTATTTAGATCGTATTGGCTATCATATTCGTTATTACGAACATGCTAGTGGTCAGTCTTGGTACATGTATGAAATGTGGTGCATGATTGAGGGAAAATGGTTTCAGTCACCATTGTCTAGCGTTGTTCATAATGACGAACAATGGAATATGGAAGTTGCTTTTGATCATTTTAAAAGAAGAGAAAGCCTTTCAAAAGAATTACCAAGTTCTGTTAGAGAAAAGTTTTTATCAGATGATGATGATTTAAATAAAAAATTCGAAGAGCAAACAACTTACTCAGCAGAAAGTGTTCTGATGGGTCAAAAGATTGTTGGCAAGCCATATTGTTTAAAATACTTCAAAGATTTTCCATACATTAACAAAGAAGATGAATATGAAGTTATGAAAATGGGACAATTAAGCAACATTTGCTCAAGGTTTGAACTTTGTCAGAGCAGAAGTATGCATTGGCTACTTCCAAAAGATAAATTTAAAGAGGGCTGGTCAGAAAATGAAATGTTAAATATGACTAGAACTCATTTGGATTTAGTCCAAGGTGGTGACATTCGTTTTATTGTCAGCGTTTTAGCTTTGTTAAATTACGATCTTATTGTTCAAGAAAAACAAAAGCCTGCAGAGAATAAAGTTGAGCATATTAGATTTGGTAAAAGGGTTCCAGCAAACGAATATAGCCTTATCAATATTGATTTACCCAAGCCTAGAGGTAAAACTGTATATGAGAAGATTTTTACTGGTCATGGCTCGCCAAAGAGATGGCATTTGAGAAGAGGTCATTGGAGACGTTATCGTGATGCCAAAGGCAATGTAACAAAAAGAGTTTGGATTGAGCAATGTGAAGCGGGAAATAAACATCTAGGCTCTAAAGTTAATGATTACAACTTACAAAAAGCAAAGGGAGAATAGCATGGGCGAATATGAATGTATTGATTGTAATGAAATGTTTTGGGCTGATGAACCACCTGAAGAAAAAGATATTTGTGAAAAATGTAAAGGAGAAAATAATGAGTAATCTACAGAACAATCTTTTAATTGAAGTTGAACAACATTTTTGGGATTTGCTTAATGATTATGGCAAGACAAACGAACAAGCTCTTAAAATCATCAAGCATAAACATGGTTTCATTGGTCACGTTCATGCATTAAGTTTAATTCAAGAGCAAGAAGATGAAGAACAAAGATACAAAAAAGGAGTGTAAAATGAATGGTAAATATATCCGTTTACATATTTTAAACACAACAATTCATAGGCAGCCAAATATTTTTTGGCGAACATATAGAAAAATTATCAACTGGTTCAAAACAATTTAAATTATGTTGGTAATCATAGAATCGCCTTACAGAGGCGACGTTGAAAGTAATCTAAAATATGCACGTGAGTGCATGAAAGATTCATTAATGCGAGGCGAAGCACCATTTGCCTCGCATCTTCTTTATACACAAGTATTAGACGACAGAGACCCAGATGAACGAACATTGGGTATGGAACGTGCTTTTTGGTGGTACAAACACGCTGATCTCATGGCTGTTTACAGAGATAAAGGCATTACAGTCGGTATGTGTAACGGCATGGAGATAGCCGAAAGCCACGGAATTACAATAGAATATCGGAGTTTACATGGAAATTATTGTTGAAGGTAGCACAGTTTACAATGGTGACTGCTTAGAAGTCATGGACACAATGAATAAATGTTCGGTCGATAGCGTGGTGACTGATCCTCCGTATCACCTTACATCAATAGTCAAAAGGTTCGGTAAAGAAGGCTCGGCACCAGCTCAGTTTGGTACAGACGGAGCATTTGCTAGGGCTTCAAAAGGTTTCATGGGCAAAGAGTGGGATGGAGGTGATATAGCGTTCCAAGCGAACACATGGCGTAAATGTTATGAGTTGTTAAAGCCTGGAGGTCATTTGATAGCGTTCAGCGGATCACGAACATACCACAGAATGGCAGTTGCTATTGAAGATGCCGGGTTTGAAATCAGAGATCAATGCATTTGGTTGTATGGTAGCGGGTTTCCTAAAAGCCATAACATTGGAGATGGTTGGGGAACTGCGTTGAAGCCTGCACATGAACCAATGGTGTTAGCAAGAAAGCCTTTGTCAGAGAAGTCGGTGGCAGACAACGTGATGAAGCATGGAACTGGTGCGATAAACATTGATGGGTGTCGGATTGAAGGTCAATCGGAGCTTTCAGACATTGATACTACTGGAGGCAGATGGCCGAGCAACATTATGCATGATGGGAGCGAACAAGTTCAGAGCATTTTCCCAGAAACTTCCAGCACGGAGGTCAGCAGACAACGAACACACAAAGGAATTTGGTCAGCTGGTGAACTTGCCGAGACCGAACAATTCATGCCAGCGTATGGCGACCAAGGTAACGCTTCCAGATACTTTTATTGTGCAAAAACATCAAAAGATGAGCGTAAATCTGGACTGGGCAGGGAAATCAAAGCGAACACTCACCCTACAGTTAAACCAGTTGAGCTGATGAGGTACCTTGTTCGCTTGGTAACGCCAAAAGGAGGACTGGTTCTGGATCCGTTCATGGGTAGTGGATCAACTGGCATGGGTGCCAGAGAGGAGGACTTTAGGTTCATAGGCATAGAAAAAGAGGAAGAATACTACGAAATCGCCAAAGCTAGGATTAAAAACGTAAAACCTCAGTTAAAACTGTTTGACATATAGGTATTGAGTGCTTATATATATGGTATAACATTTTAACAAAAGGAGATTGTGTTATGGAAAAAAATAAAACACTTGGATTTGACCAGTATAAGAAAATGATTAAAGAGGAAGTAAATTCTCTTTTTGGTCATTGGAAGAATTTTCAATTAGATGCTTTAACATCTAGAGATATCAAATTCTGTCAGAGAAATGTCTTTTATAGGTTATTTGATTATGATGTGCCTATTTCTTACTGCATGGATCAAGATACTAATGTCGCAATTCATGAACTCAAAGTTAGTAAAAATTGTAAGTTTTGGAGGAAATAGAAACATGATGGATGTTCAGACTTATAACAGATTAGTTAAAGTAGATGTGATGACTAAACAAGATTTATCATCATATAAAGATGGGGTTTTTGATGCCGTTGTGCATGGTATCAGGGACGACAGTAAAAATGATTATCACTACAAGCAAGGATATGATTATGGTCTTGGTATTGTCCAAGAACTTAATATTCAAGGTGCTTGTTTTTTGGAAGGAGAAGAATAATGATGTATGGTGCGTATGGTGCGAATCTAAATATGTCCAATATGGAAGTGCGTTGTCCACAAGCAAAGCCTATGATTAGTTTTATGCTTAAGGATTACAAACTTGTCTTTAATGGTGTCGCAGACATTATTAAGTGCAAGGGTGCAGAAGTGCCTATTGGCTTATGGAAGATTACAGATGATTGTGAGAAAGCCTTAGATAAATTCGAGGGTTTTCCATATCTGTATAAAAAAATGTATATCAATCTTGAAATCCCAGGAGCAAAGGGAAAGTGCATGTTCTATGTTATGCGTAGAAAAGGGTATGCTGTTCCTGCGGCTTTTTACTACAACTGTATTGCTCAAGGATATGAGGATTTTGGCATGGATAAAGACCATTTGTGCTGGGCGGCTCGTGAAGCCGAACAAGCCCAAGAACTTAAAGTCAATCTAGCAAGAAAGGTATCTAAGAATGATGATCTAGAACTTGGTGTCGATTGGGAATACGATTGGGATGGCACTCATGTTCCATTAACAAACAAAGCAAAAAGGAGAGTGAATAATGGCTAAAGTTAAAGCAGGTCAGAGTTTAGGTAAAAATATGGTGGCTTTACCCAATAATTGGGGTTTATCCACAGATGAAATCTTTATGCTTGATGGTTATACTAAAGTTCGCTTTCCAGCTAATGCTTCTGCAATTAAAAAAGGCATTGGAGCAGAGAAAATGTGGGTCAAAATCACAGATGGCGATAATCTTAATGGTGTTGGTATCTTGGAAAACGAACCTAGTTATAGCGATTTTAAGCTTCATCAAAGAGTTAAATTTGAGGAGAGTGAAGATGGGTTTCCACAATTCAAAGAATTTGCCTAAAGTTCGTTGCACAAAGTGCGACGAGCAGATTTTGCGTAACCGAGAACTGGTTGTGAATAAACGAACAATCTGTCTTGGTTGTGCAACAGACATGGGATTAACCCAAAAAATGCGTATTGATATCAACCACAAGCTGAACTGTTATAAAGGTGGTGGGCTTGGCGATGATGAATGTTCGTATTGTTGGGTGCAGACGTATGGTGCCATGCGTGATTTGGGCTACGAACATACTGATTTTGGCTCGTGGTTTAAACGTACCGAACATGACAATGTACTGGTCATTTATGAGTAATTTACTTACCACTTACCAACTTACTTGGTAAGTAAAAATAGAGGGAAGTTATAAGTCATTGATAATACTGATTAAATTTAAACAACTTACCGAACTTACTTCTTACCATTGCAAGTTAGTTTTTTGGTGTAAGTCATTGATTTTATTGGTACTTACCAACTTACCGAACTTCCCCCCCTAAAGGGGGTATATATGGGTGGTAAGTAAACCACCCCATACCCCATATTATTGCGTAACAAAGAGGAGCGAAATGGAAAACCCATTAGAAAGAAAAAGAAGAACTTATTTGAACTTTTTTAAAGAAGGTGTAATTGATGCTTTCAAGAAAGATGTAATTGATAGCACTAAAAAGTCATCAGATTATTATAAGCAAGGATACAATTTTGGATTGTATGTTCGTAACGAAGTTAAAGATGAGGTAGAGGTATGCCAAAAGTAGGAGAAGACTTATCTAGGGAGCAAAGGCTTGCTGGTCAGAAAAGGCTTACAGATAAGCAACAAGCTTTTCTTGATAACTTTATGCATAAAGATATGACGCAGACATCTGCAGCTAGGTCAGCAGGATATGCGAACCCTGGAGTAGATGCTGTTCGCTTGTTGCGTAACCCAGTCGTGCAAGAGCGGTATCAGGAAATGCGAGAAGAGGCTAGGTCTAGGTTCGGTGTAACTGTTGAGAAGTCAGTACGTGATCTGCTGAAGATCAGAAATGAGGCTTGGGAGAGCGGTAAGTTTGGCGAGGCTATCCGTGCTGAAGAACTGCGTTTAAAGGCTACAGGACTGCTTGTAAACAAGGCTCACGTGCTACATGAACAAGCTGATAGCATGACAAGAGAACAAATACTGGAAAAGCTACAAGAATTTCAATCACTTGCACAGAAACGCATGAAACTAGCCACAAAGACCCATACAGACCCACAGACGATAGATCATGATAACATAAAAGCCCAAAAATAGCGTGAACACTTGGTGTGTTCGGTGAGGCGTAGAGGGTCGGGTTTGCCCAGTCGGTGTGTCGGGCTCGGATTCGGACTTCGGGCTCGGACTTGTTCGGTGTCGGTGTCCACGCTTCCTCCTCCCATTTGCCGTTTTTTTTGTTGTTCGCCTCGGCTTCCCGGCCGTGTGAATAGCGAATAATTGTTCGCTCCACGCCCAGCTTCCCAGCTGGGTAATCGGCCTAAACGAATAATTGTTCGGTCTGGTGCCAGGGTAAAGCACATTTCTCCTTCAGCCTGACCTCCGTGTCGGCCTTCGGACTTCACAATTGTTCGGATTCTGACCCAGTCTTGGTGTCAGCAGGTGCTGTCTGAACTGCCGTGCCCAGCATGCGTAGCGAACTATTGTTCGTTTTACCCAGTTGCAGCACGTTCAGCAGTTTATATCATATGACATAAAAAAAATTAATTTAGTGTTTGACATATAGGAACTAAATGCCTATAACTATAATAGATTGATTCGCTTGAATGAGATAATACTAAGACCTTTGGTTATTTAGCGATTGTTTCAAATTGCGAGTCAATCAACAACAAACAAACGAAACAGAAAAGGAGTCCGTTATGGATGATTTAAAATTTGATATTAATAGCGTTGAGTATTCAACAGAACTATTAAAAAAACATTTCCCAAAGGGTGCTACTGTGTGGCTCGTCATCAGACAAGTTTCAAGGTCTGGAATGTATAGACATATCAGTTGTCATTCTATCCAAGAAAATCAGGTAAGTTGGCTTTCTTACCACGTCGCTAAAGTTCTTAAGTGGACTTATAAAGAAAAGACCCACTCCGTTGGGGTTGGTGGTTGTGGAATGGATATGGGGTTTCACCTTGTCTACACACTTGCAAGCATCCTCTACGATGATGGTTATGCACTTAAACAAAGATATATTTAGGGAGGTAAACAATGAAAAAAGTTGTAATTACTCTTGAATTTGACCACAACGATACAAGCCGAGAAGAGATCAAATTATATTTAAAAGATTTGATTGAAGATGATTCTTTAAATTATGAGGAGCATAAAGGGGAGCATAAAAATGTTTTGGATGTTCTTAATTAATGCACTCGGTGTTCTAATTGGTTTCGGATTAGCTTTTTACTTATTACTAATTACATAGAAAGGGGGATTGTTCGGAAAAGCCAGAGCTAGAAGCTCTGGTTTTTTTTGTTCGTTTTTTCGCCCAGTTCCTCCCTGGCGTAAACCGAATTATTGTTCGTTTTTCCCACCAGCTGGGCGTAAAAGCGAATGATTGTTCGCTCTCGCTTCCCGGTAGAAGTTACACCGGGCTGAAAAAAAGTCGCAGATTTCTGCGATTGTTCGCTCTGCCTCCGGGCACCCAGCTACACCCTGGCAGGAAGATCGGCCTCGGACTGAACGATTGTTCGTTCTGGTGCCGGGCAACCAGTCTTCCTGCTGCAAGCCTTCAGCTTCAAGAGTGAACTATTGTTCGCTTTACGGACTCGGAGTCGGTGTCGGTATCGGGCTTCGGAGTCGGTGTTCGGTGTCGGAACGACTGCCCAGTTGCCTCTTTTTCTGTTATTTTCTGCCGTTTTTCCTGATTTCCAAGCCAAAAATAAGCGAACATTTATTCTCTTTAAGGTATACAATGCCTATATTATTTGATATACTTTGATTCGCAAACATTAAACATTTTTTGAAAGGAAAAAACGATGATTAATCTAGCAATAGGAATAGAAAAAGAATTTGATAATTTAGATTATTTTGTTCTACGACGTGAGATTCAAGACAATTATCCTCATCTTAACTTTTTAAGAATAATAGGCGATGGTAGTTTACGAAATGGAGGCGAGGTAGTTTTTCCACCTTTAGCATTTAATGCAGAGTCTACATGGTCTATGAATAGCGAGGTTAATGACATAATAATTAGACTAGGTGGGAGAATCTCGACTCAATGTGGACAACATGTCCATATAGGTTTAAAGCCTATTACTATGAATAGCGAGCAATTCAACACTGAATCAATTGCCAAGTTTAGACAAAATAAATACTTTCAAGACTCTAATGATCATTTACAGTTTGAGGTTATAAAGGATGTTTGTTTTAGATATGCAAAACATCAATCAGTTATAAACTCTATTGTTTCTAGATCACGACGTGGTTCTAGATACTGTTATGAAATCAGTAATAGACTTAATCAAATTGAATCTTCTTCTAATATCACTCAATTAAAATCTGCTATTAGTGGCAAGTTTAATGCAATCAATTTAACTAACATTCATATATCTAGTAATGGCAAAATTGAGGGAAAAGGAACAATTGAGTTTAGACAACATCAAGGAACATTATCAACTGAAAAGCTTAGAAATTGGGTCGAGTTTCTAGTTAACTTAATAGACTATTCTAAAAATCATAGATTTACTTTAGTTGATCAAGGTTCAAGATATACTGAAAGGTTAACTAATACCATGCCATATGGAACAAAGCTTTATAGAGTGTTTGAGATGTTGCAGACTCCTAATGGAGCAACAACTCAACAGATTATGAACCATTGCAATATTAACGATGCAAGATCTGTTAGAAGAACAATCAACACAATTAGAAGAAAACTAGGATCGACTCAATCAGTGACAACACTGAACCAAGAATTTTATGGTCATTTAAATGGTTCTTCTAATGGCATGTATGATCTTAATGGTTATATAATACCTTTAGAAATAGAGCGAATATCGCAAGGTTCTATCCAATTAAATGATAGCGATGATTGTGTATGGTCTAACATGAGACAAGATCTTAAAACATGGTTTGATAATAGAATGACTAGGTTAAGATAACCTAGTCACTTTTCCTGATTTTAATCGGTGGGGGCGTACCCTATACGCCCCCATTTTTATTTTTGACTATCTGGGCAGCCTTGCCTTGAGTTCACCACAAACAGCCCCCAGCTTTTTGAAAAACGGCTGCCAAAAAAATTTTATAAAAAAAATCCTTGACCTTTCGGCACTGAACACCTATACCATAAATTATGAAAAAATACACACTACATGGTTTGGATGGAGAGCATAGTTTGCCTCTATCTGGAAACCCAATGCAGATAATTGATCAAATCACTGACAAATCAGAGATGGCATTTAGAACAAGAGAAGATTTACGTAGAAGTTATGCGTCTATGGTGTCTGATTGGACTGGTGCTTCTATCAGATTTGGCTCAGATGAGGAATTGATTGAGGATTTGGTTGAAAGTGGCGTGTTAAAGGAGCAAAAATGAAGAAAAATGAAGAAAGTTTCAGCGACTGGAACGGAGAAAAGCTAAAAAAGTATAGAAGCAAGCTAAATCTCAGCCAAATAGACATGGCTAAGAAGATAGGTCTAAGTGAAAGAGGCTACAGATGCTATGAAACTGACAAATATCGCATACCATTGTCTGTAAAGTACGCTGTTTTGTACTGGACAGAGGCGAAAAAAGCTGAAAAAGCTGTAAAAGAGCTGAAAGAATTTGATGATGACATCAAACCTTTAACAAAATATGAAAAAGAGCGTGTTTGGAAGCTTTGCAATGCGATTGGGAACTCAATTGATAAAGCAAACAAGCGTCAAGATGAGCTTTGGGTGTCTAGATTGCTTGATCAGAGCAATCGTGAGATGACAATGCTATTGCAAAAAGCAGTTTAGTGTATTAATATCTCCAAAAGAGCATTATTTTGGAGATTTTTCATGGCGAATGGACCTTTAGGTGGTTTTATGCCGACCCCTGCGTCACCATCACAACCTCCTCAAGTCAAATTAGACACAACTGCGGCAAGTCGTGGTACTTTTAACGATTTTTTAAGGAATATGGGTGGTGCTTCAACTCCTCCAAGCATGACAGCACCATCTATGGGTGCTATAAACCCCTTTCAAGTGGCACCCGCTTTTTCTGATATAGATATATTTAATCCTCCCATGCAAATGATGGCTGATGGTGGCAATGTTGCACCAAGACAGACAGAAATTATGGGTCAACCACACATGTTAGCGTATATTACACCAGAAGAGGGTGGCATATTGAAGGCATTAGGCGGAGCTGGTAGACCTGGACCTATGGGCATACCGAGTTTTTATGATGGTGAAGGTGGTGTCGCTGATGGTATGGATGAAGCAGACGCAGCGGAATCAGAGGAAAGTTCCGCAAACGAAGGTGGAGGAGAATTTTCTGACACTGATGCTATGGATGATATTGACGACAGTGCACCAGATGATGACATGGATTACACAGATGTTGATTATGGATACACAACTCAAGATACAGACACTGGTAAAGATGATATGGATAGAGCTACAGAGATAGGTCAAGCAGTATCACAGGCACAAGCCAACGCAGCGGAAATTCAAAACAGAGCGTTAGCAGCAAGAAACAAACAAAATGTTCAGGCAGCTATTACTCAAAAAGCAAAAGAAGATATGAAAGGGTTTAACATGGGTCTTGCTAAAGGTAGCACGACACCTGGAGCTATGGTAGGTGGTCCACCTCAAGGGAGTGGCATGACAACTTCAAATGTTGCAGGTGCCTCTACTACAAATTTCAGTAACATTGGCACAAAAGGTCTAGATCAAGACCCTTTCGGTTTAAGTTTACAAGGTGTGGGTTTAGGTCCTGACATAGCAACGCCTTCGATATCATCAGTTAGCCCAACAAGTGGACCGAACACAAACGCAGACATAACTGGCTTTGGTGCAAGTAGAGATAAAAGTGACTTCAGTACGGACATAGACGCTTTAGCAGATGTTGAAGAGCAGGCTAAAAAGGGATCATTTCCAGCTTTAGATAACTTTGGTCTAATTGGTAGAGCTATAAATTCAATTACCAAAGGTAGAGCACAAAATACAATAGACAATATTAGTAAAGGTTTTGCACCAACATATAGTAAAGATGGAAGTATAACTGGCACAACAAATTACGGCATAGGCATGGGTCAGCCAAGTAATGACGTTGATATGACGGGTGGCTTTTTTGGTGGAGGCAGAAGTGTAGATGGTTATGATATATTTGATGCTACGTCTCCGTCTGTTGATATGTATAGTGGTCAAACCAACATAGGTGGTGATGAAAGTAGTGATCCAATCATAAGACCTATAATTCCTGTTGAGGAAGAAGATGATACAGAAGCACCTCCAAATATTATGGGTGCCGCAATGCCTTCTGGCATTGGCTCAGCACCAGTTTTTGTTGAATCACCTTTTACCACAAACATTGGCGATTTTAGAGGTACTGGATTTGATGCAGGCGATTTGAACGCATTAATTGCACAAATAACAAGACAACAATTACCAAGAGCTATGGCTAAAGGTGGCGTAGCTGAGTTTGCTAATGGTGGTTTGATACAAGCGGTTGATGAATTCTTATCCACAGGAACATGAACTTAGATTTTGCTGAATATTTAAGCGATGATGAGTTATCTAAAATAGCTCCCATGCTTGAGCGTTTGAATACGCTTGAAAAGCAGAAAATTAGCCAAGATAAATATTTAGATTTCGTAAAACGTATTTGGCCTAACTTCATTGAAGGAAGGCATCACAAGATATATGCAGAAAAGCTTCAAGCCGTTGCTGATGGCAAGATTAAGCGTTTGATAGTTAACATGCCACCGAGACATACCAAATCTGAATTTGCGAGTTACTTGTTTCCTGCTTGGCTTATGGGCAGAAGATCAGATTTAAAGATAATTCAAGCAACACACACGGCAGAACTAGCTGTTGGCTTTGGTCGTAAGGTTAAGAACCTAATTGACAGTGAAGATTTCAGAGATGTGTTTCCAGATATAAAACTAGCAAGTGATGCGAAGGCATCTGGCAGATGGTCAACAAATGGTGGTGGTGAATATTACGCTGTTGGTGTGGGTGGTGCGTTAGCTGGTCGTGGTGCAGACTTGTTGATTATTGATGACCCTGTTTCAGAACAAGATGCACTAAGTCCTACGGCTTTGGATAGTATTTATGAGTGGTATACATCTGGACCACGCCAGAGACTTCAGCCAGGTGGCTCGATTATTATTGTTATGACACGTTGGGGTATCAAAGACCTAACGGCAAGAGTTTTACAAAAACAAGCTCAAGGAGGTGCAGACAAATGGGAAGTGGTAGAATTTCCAGCGATATTCCCAGAGACTGGAAACGTACTCTGGCCAGAGTATTGGAGCAAAGAAGAATTAGAAGGCGTGAAAGCCTCGATTCCCGTAGGAAAGTGGAACGCACAATACATGCAAAATCCGACGGCAGAAGAGGGAGCGATAATCAAGAGGGAATGGTGGAACATTTGGAGTCGTGATGATCCTCCCGCTTGTTCTTACATCATTCAATCATATGATACGGCTTTTACAAAGAATGAGCGTTCTGACTTTAGTGCTATAACCACTTGGGGTATCTTTACGCCAGTTGAGGGTGAAGGTGATGCTATCATCTTACTTGATGCAGAAAAGGGAAGATGGGACTTTCCAGAACTCAAGCAGAAAGCAATGGAGTTATGTGAGGCTTATGACCCTGACATGATACTCATTGAGCAAAAGGCTAGTGGTACACCTTTAACGCAAGAGTTAAGGCGTATGGGTGTTCCAGTTACACCATTTACGCCAAGCAAAGGTTCTGATAAATTTGCACGTATGAACGCATGTGCACCAGTCTTTGAGAGTGGCATGGTGTGGAGACCTGATGCCAACTTTGCAGAAGAAGTTGTTGAAGAGTGTGCAAGCTTTCCACATGGAGATCATGATGACTTGGCAGATTCAATGACACAGGCTATACTAAGATTCAGACAAGGTGGTTTTATAACTGCACCAGACGATGAAGAGTTTGAACCCGCTTACAGAAGAAGGATGGAGTATTACTGATGAGTTCAATAGACGCACAAGAAAAACTTGCAGACGATATTGCAAAAACTGGCGAAAAAAGAGGTGCTGATGAAATTTTAGGAATTGACACCGATGCAATGTCTGTAAAGCAAATAAGAAAGCTACTTGTTAAAAAAGGTATTTTACCTAGACCTATGAACATGGGTGGGGTAGTACCCGGCAGAGGTGGTAGTTTTAAAGGAACAAGATAATGTCAGATGAAGCAGATAGAATAAGAGCTTATCAAGACTTAGCTAGGCGTGGTCAGCCAGTTCCCGGCAAGAACTTTGGCACTGGCGTAACATCAAAGATAAAAAGAACAGAGCCAAAGATTAAAGTGATAGACACAACCAAGATGAAGCAATTAAAGCTTTTAAAAAAAGGTGGTGAGACAGACCCTTTGAAGGGATTGGCTAAAACAATTACTGATATACAGAGTGGCAAGACTGGCGTTAAGACTGTGGATACGCAGAGGAAGAAAGATGCCGCCATGATAAAAAATTTGAAAAAATCTGCAAAAGTGAGTAAAGTTAGTGCTAGGCCACAGACTTTTAGTATAGCACCTGACCCTAAAAAAGATCCGTTTAGTGTTCAACAAAAGACAATACAGATGGCTGACGGAGGCGAGGTTGTTAACATGACTAGATCAAGAATGATTAACCCAGAGACAGGAGAGTAATGTGAGTTCAAGAAAAAGTTATACGCAAAAACAGCGAGATAAAAGAATTCAAAAGCAAGTTGAAAATTTAGGTGGTCCTAAAAAAATAACGAAACCTAAAACTCTCAAAAAAGCCGTGGGTGAAGCATATGAAAGGGCAAATGTTATTGCAAGATTTCCTTTTTCAAGTGGAGATAAAGGCTCAATGTTAGATATGGCAGGCTATAAACCCGCTTCTTCAGAAGAGAAAAAAACAGCGTTGTTAAAAGGCACAACTGGATTATTTAAAGAAAATGTTCCAAAACAATTAAGAGATAGATTGAAAGAAGAGAAGGTGCAAAAGAAAGAAGCTGGCGGAGAAATAGCAAAACCAAAAAAGAGACCTAAAAAAGATCCATTTAGAGCTGATAAAACAGAAATTATAAATGAAGAGTTTAGCAAAAAAGTAGCTAGGCAAAATGCAAAAAATAAAGAAACTGGAAAAGATAATTTAAAAAACTTGCCAGGTTCTAAAGAGTCTTTGAAAGACAATGATGATATTTTTAAGAAAGTCAAAAAGATGGAAAAGGGTGGTGAAGCCGTTCCTTCCAAATATAAAGGCTTTTCAAAATTACCAGAAAAGGTTCAGCAAAAGATTAATCCTAATCTAGCATCAAAATATGAATATGGTGGTAGCGTAAAAGGTAAAGGTGGCAAAATGATGTGCCGTGGACAAGGTGCAGCAATAAAAGGTGGTGGATTTTCCATCAGATAAAACATGGCAATTGAAAAAGTAAATGGCGTTGAAAACGTAGAACAACCTCAAGGCATACAGATACCTTTGCCAGAGGCAGACATCACACCTGGAGTAACAGAACTTGATGACGGCTCTGCTATCATAGGTGAGATACAAGAAGAAGTAGAGGCAACTTTACCAGTGCCATTTAATGCCAATTTGGCAGACTTTATTGACGATGATGACCTTGGTGTAATTTCAACTGATTTGGTTGGTGCCATTGAAGATGATATTTCTTCTAGAAGAGAGTGGGAAGACACATACAAAAGTGGCTTAGAGCTTCTTGGTATGAACTACGAAGACAGAACAGAGCCTTTTGATGGTGCTTCTGGTGTTGTTCATCCTTTATTAGCAGAAAGCGTTACACAGTTTCAAGCACAAGCCTATAGGGAAATGTTACCTGCGGGTGGTCCAGTTAGGACAGTTATTGTGGGTTCAGAAAGTCCAGAGTTATTAGCACAAGCAGAGCGTGTTAAGAACTACATGAATTATCAAATAACCTATGAAATGGAAGAGTATGACCCTGAATTAGATCAGATGTTGTTTTACCTACCAATTGTAGGTTCTGCTTTCAAAAAGATTTATTTTGACCCAACAATGCAAAGGGCAGTATCAAAGTTTGTTCATGCAGAAGATTTAATTGTTCCATATAACGCTACAGATTTAAGAACTTCATCACGTATAACTCATGTAGTAAGAATGGGTAAAAATGAGATTAGAAAGCTACAGTTACAAGGTTTTTATAAAGATATAGATTTGCCATCAACAGATGGTGGTTCCACTAACTATGATGAAGTTAAAGAAACAATAGATGAAATTCAAGGTGTAGAAAAAAGTACAAGTGATAATGAAGAGTTAACTTTATATGAAGTTCACACAGATTTAGACTTAATAGGTTTTGAAGATATTGGGCTAGATGGAGAGCCAACTGGATTAAAACTACCTTATGTTGTAACAATAGTGGAGAAATCTGGTGAAGTCTTATCGATCAAAAGGAATTTCAACGAAATTGATCCGTTCCGTAGGAAAATACCTTACTTTGTACACTATAAGTTTCTGCCTGGTCTTGGCTTTTATGGTTTTGGTCTCACACATATGATAGGTGGCTTATCAAGAGCCTCAACATCAATACTAAGACAATTAATAGACGCTGGTACGTTATCTAACCTTCCTGCTGGATTTAAAGCCAGAGGTGCAAGAATAAGAGATGATGAAACACCTCTTAGCCCTGGAGAGTTTAGAGACGTAGACATGGTAGGTATGGATTTAAGGCAAGCAATCATGCCTCTTCCATTTAAAGAGCCTTCTCAGACCCTATATTCTTTATTAGGAACCCTTGTAGACTCTGGTAGACGTTTTGCGTCAATGGCAGACATGAAAGTTGGAGAGATGCAAGGTAATGCTCCAGTTGGCACCACTATGGCTATAATGGAGCGTGGTACCAAAGTTATGTCTGCTATACACAAAAGACTTCATTACTCACAGAAAATAGAATTTAAATTACTTGGAAGAATATTTGCTATGGATGTTCCAATGTATCCATATCAAGTTCCAGGTGCTCCACCAGAAATTAAGCAAGCAGATTTTGACGACAGAATTGATATATTACCAGTTTCAGACCCAAATATTTTCTCTATGTCACAGCGTATTGCTTTGGCACAAACACAATTACAGTTAGCACAAAGTAATCCAGAGATTCATGGGCCGAATGGAATGTATCAAGCCTACAGAAAGATGTATGAAGCATTGGGCGTTACAAACATTGAGGCTGTGTTGCAACCTCCCCCTCAGCCTATGCCCATGAATCCTGCAAAAGAAAATCAAGAAGCTTTAAAAGGCAGTGCTTTAAATGCTTTTCCAGAACAAAATCATCAAGCACATATATCTGCTCATTTAGCTATGATAAGCACGCCAGTTGCACAAGCAAATGCAGCAATAATTATGACATTACAAGGTCATATATCAGAACACATTGCTTTAATGTCAGAATTGCAAGCACAACAAGAAGTAATGGCTTCAATTCCACCAGAGCAACAAATGATGATGCAACAAGATCCAATTGCTATGAAAACAATGCAAGATCAAATAGCTTCAAGAAGTGCGGAATTGGCTGCTGAAATTCAAGAACAGTATGCACAAGCCTTAACACCTCCACCAAGTGAAGATCCTCTTGTAACAATAAGAAAGCAAGAGTTAGCTTTAAGAGGTCAGGAGATAGCACAAAAGCAAGATCAATTTGAGAAAAAACAAACTTTTGATAAAGAAAAAGAAAGAAATGATATTCTTCTTGATCAACAAAGATTAGACCAACAAGAAGAAATAGCTAATCAAAGAGATCAAACAACTAGAGACATAGCTGCAATGAAAGCAATGAAAGGGTAGACAAATGGTTAGTTCAATTAGAGAAAAAATTTGGGAAGTTGAGAAAGAGAAAAAAAGACAAAGAAGACTTGCAAAAGAAGGAGTGGTAAATGCCGTTGAAGAAAGGATCGAGCCAGAAGACAATCAGCAAGAACATACGCAAGTTGAGGAAAGAGAAGTATCCACAGAAACAAGCAATAGCGATAGCGTTGTCAAAAGCAAAAAAACAAAGAAAAAAACAAGCATCAAAAAAACCACAAAAAAAAAGTAGTGGTGGCATGATTAAAAAGTTTTCACCAATAGCCAAACCACAAAGGTTTCAGGGCGTATTTTAATGGAGTTTTGCTATAGATCCAGCAACAATATCACTTGCCGTAGGGGTGGCATCAAAAGCCTTTGACGCAATTAAAAAGGGATTTGCCGTAGGTCGTGATATTGAGCAAATGTCTGGGGATATTGGCAGATGGATGGGAGCTGTATCCGATGTTGACAATGCGGAAAAACAAGCGAAGAATCCTCCCCTGTTTGGTAAGTTGTTTAAAGCTGGTTCAATTGAGGAGGCAGCTCTCGCTGCTTATGCAGCCAAGAAGAAACTTGAGGAACAAAGGTACGAACTCAAGATGTTTTTAAACATGACCTATGGTCCACAAGCTTATAATGAATTATTAGCTATGGAAGGTCAGATAAGAAAACAACGTCAAGAAACAGTTTACAAACAACAAAAATTAAGAAGACAGATAGGTGAAGCAATTGGTTGGTTAGTTGTAGCCGCCTTAGTAGGTGGTTTTGCAGTTTTAATTACTAGCATTTGGATTAAACGAGCAAAAGCGGATGCTAAAATATACAATGCACCAAAAGATTACACTTATAGTCAGAAAGTTTGGCAAGGTAAAATAACTGAAAAAAAATATACAACTTGTAGACTTAAAAAAAGAATAACTTCAAAATATACTAAAAAAAAAGCTTGCATTTATCAAGGTGGCAACAAAACATATGAGTTGATGATCGAATCATGGTGTCCAAAACAATATAAATGTGTTTACAACCCAAATGGTCAAGAGCCAGATATAGATAAGGTTATGGAAAGTTTAAGAAGTATAGGTAAAAAATGAGTAAGTGTATTGGTGTTTGCAAATTAGATGATAAAAAGATTTGTATTGGATGTCGTAGAAGTATTGATCAAATTAAACAAGCTTTTAAAGATGTAGGTAAAAAATGACAGAAGAAAAGAAAAAACCAATAAGTGTTAATATCGATGAAAATAGTTTTGAATTATCATTAAGAATACTTAGTAATGAATTTGTAGCTATAAAGATTGGTTCAACTAATTTTTCTGGTAAACTTATAGCAGGTGGTGTTTTGTTATTATTTTTTACTTTGATTTTATTGGAGGGCTTTGGTTTGAATGAGCTATTGATGAAATGAACGCAGAAACTATAATTAAACTTAAAATATTACCAAGATTTATGATGCTTGCGAGTACAATTATGTCTTGGAGATGTGCAGAATGGTTTATGGAACTCGATGCACCCACTGCTGCTCAATCCGCTTTCGTATCAGTCGTTATGGGCGTTATGACAGGAGTTTTCGGCATTTGGATGGGTCACGAACATAAGGTAGATAGCTCTAGCAATACAAATAAATGACTGTTTTCTTATTAATTTGTTATTTAAATTCAAATATTGATGACAAAATACATTTTAAAAACGTCAATGATTGTATTTTTTATGCAGAAAGATTAAATAAACAAATGATTTCTGTACCAGAAAAGGTTGAAAGTTATCAATGTATGTGTAAACTTGTATCAAAAGTTGATATAAAGAAAGTCAAAGTTTATTAGGAGGTAGCAATGTTACAAGCTTTGATAGGTCCAGTTACTGGACTTCTCGATAAATTTATTCCAGATGCAGATCAAAAGGCAAAGCTCGCACATGAGATAGCCACCATGTCCGAGAAACATGCTCAGGAGGCTTTGCTTGCCCAGTTAGAAATTAACAAAGCAGAAGCCGCCAGTGGTTCACTATTTAAAGGTGGATGGCGACCCGCAGTTGGATGGGTATGTGCGATTGCGTTTGCCTATCATTTTATCCTAAAAGATCTAATTATATTTGGTGCTAGTTTTGCAGGAGCGGAACTACCAGAACTGCCTGAATTTGATATGGGTACACTTTTAACTGTTCTCGGCGGCATGCTAGGAATTGGTGGGTTGCGGACATACGAGAAGCAAAAAGGTTTGACTAAATGAGCGAAGGCGAACATAGAGAAGTTGCTTTATGTTACATTCACAAAATAGCAATGCAAAAAATTGAACACGTTGAAAATGAGCCAGAATTTGGAAAGCATTATTATATTGAATATAAATGCCCAATGTGTATGACAACACTTAGGGAAGATCAATAATGGATGGTGTCAAGGTAGCACAAGTCCTATTAAAGAACATACGTCAAAGAAGAGATGAATTAACTCAATCTTTGGCGGATGGCTCGATAACTTCTATAGAAGATTATCGGTTCATAACAGGTCAAATACGAGGACTGACTTGGTGTGAGGAAGAAATTAGAACCTCGATGAAAGGAATAGAAGATGACTAAAAAACTTTTTGTGCCAGATAGGTTTTTGGCAAAAAAACAAGTAAACCCAACCCCGCCTCCAATATCAAAAGCTTTTGGCAAAAGCGATGAGCCTAACAAAAACGAAGATGACCCTTCTAAAATTGACGTTTCTGTGATTGATAGGCTCCCACAACCAACTGGTTACAGACTTTTGGTGATTCCATATTATCCAAAAGAAAAAACCAAAGGTGGAGTCTATATACCAGACGCAACAAGAGACAGAGAATCGTTTGCAACAGTAGTTGCTTATGTGGTCAAAATGGGTCCAGACGCTTATAAAGACGAACATAAATTCCCAAATGGAGCTTATTGTTCTGAGAAAGAATGGGTTCTTATGGGTAGATATGCTGGAAATAGGTTCAAAGTGGAGGGTCTTGAGCTAAGACTCATAAATGATGATAATATTATAGCAAAAATACTTGATCCTACAGATATTTCATATGTATAATGGAGAGCATAATGAACGAAGCACAAGAAAAAGTTGAAGTCTTAGAAGCTCAAGAAGAAAATGTCGTTGTTGACATAGATGAGCCTATTGAAAAAAAAGAAGCAAATTCAAGAATTCCTCAAAAAGAAGAGTTAGAGCGAACAGATGTTCGTTCTGATAAACCAGAAGAGGAACTTGATGAATATTCAGAAAATGTTCAGAAACGTATTAATCAATTAACTGCTAAAAGAAAAGCCGCTTTAGAAGAGGCTGAAGCCGCTTTTAAATATGCAGAAGAGCAAAAGAGGCAGAATGAAGAGCTTCAAAAACAACTTAAACAATTAAACACTGGATACACTTCAGAGTTTAGTAACAGAATAGAAGCACAGTCTGCTCAAGCAAAAAAACTTTACAAGGAGGCTTTTGATGCTGGAGATGCTGAAAAAATGTCTGAGGCGAGCGACCTTATGGCTAAACTCGCTATTGAGAACGAAAGACTCAGAATCCAAAAAGCAAGAACTGAGCAAGAAAGAACAGTTGCAAATAATGAAGGACAGAGCAACAGCCAAGAAAATCAACCCCAAGCGAGGCAAGTCTCCCAAAGGCAAGAAATAGATCCAAAACTACAAGGTTGGCTTGATAAAAATACTTGGTTTGGTCAAGACATGGTAATGACAAGAGGAGCACAAGCTATACACGAGCAAGTTGTTGCTGTAGATGGTTTTGATCCTACAACTGATGATTACTATAAAGAAATTGATAAAAGAATGAGAAAAGAGTTTCCTCATAAGTTTCAGAGTGACAGAAAAGTCGCCCAGACTGTCGCACCTGTAAACGGAAAATCCGTTAATAATAATGGGCGGAAAAAGCAAATAGAACTTACTCCTGGACAAGTTGCGTTTGCTAAAAAAATGAGAATACCTTTGGAGCAGTATGCAAAAGAGGTAGCTAAAATAGATTCCAGGAAAGGAGCTTAAAATGGTGGATAGAACCAATCGAGAGTCTGCAACTCGTGAAAAACAGGAAAGATTTAAAGCATGGACACCTCCATCAAGTTTAGATGCTCCCCCAGCACCTATTGGATATAAGCATAGGTGGATAAGAGAACGTGTTATGGATTATGACGATAAAGCAAATATCCATAAACGACAAAGAGAGGGATATGAATTAGTACGTGCAGAAGATTATCCAGACGCAGATTTCCCTGTGATTGATGAAGGCAAAAATGCTGGAGTAATTGGTCAAGGAGGACTTTTATTAGCACGGATTCCAGATGAAATAGTCGAATCAAGAAATGAGTATTTCATGAATAAAACAAGTACCCAGATGGAGGCTGTTGATAGAGATTTGATGAAAGAGTCAAATCCTGCAATGCCAATATCAAAGGAAAGAAAGTCTCAAGTCGCTTTTGGTGGCAAGAGGCAAGGTTAATAAAATTCTTACTTAGGAGAGTAAAATGGCAAATCAAGATGCTGCTTTTGGCATGCGTCCTGTCAAGATGATAGGGGGAGCACCCTACACTGGCGGACAAAGCCGATATAGAATCGCTGCCAATTACGGAACAAGTATTTTCCAAGGCGATATGGTTGCTCAAGTCACTGGTGGTGGCGTTGAGGTTCACGCTGATGGTGGAACAGTTCCAATAGTTGGAGTGTTTAATGGTTGTAGATATACAGATCCTACAACTGGAAAAGAAACTTTTTCCAATTACTACCCTGCAAGCACAAATGCCGCAGACATTGAAGCTTTCATTATAGATGACCCAAATGTTGTCTTTGAAATTCAAGCTGACGCTGCATTTCCAGTTGCAGATTTATTAGGTAACTTTGACATTGTTTATACAAGTGCAGGCTCAACTGTAACTGGTATTTCTGGTGCAGAGTTAGACGTAACAACAGGTGCTACTACTGCTACACTTCCGATCAAAGCGATAGACATATCACAAGATCCAGAGAATAGTGATGTTGGCTCCGATGCGACTAATGTCTATGTTGTGATTCAAAATCACATATTTGGACAAAAGTCTGCTGGATTAGCGTAAGGGAGATTAGAGTATGGCTATATCACGAGCACAACTCCAGAAGGAGCTAGAACCAGGTCTTAACGCTTTATTCGGCATGGAATATAATCGTTACGATCAAGAGCATTTAGAAATCTATGAGACAGAGTCATCTGACAGAGCTTTTGAAGAAGAAGTTATGTTAAGTGGATTTGGTAATGCTGCAACAAAATCAGAGGGTGCTGGCGTATCTTTTGATAGTGCAAACGAAGTGTACACTTCAAGATATACAATGGAAACTATTGCATTAGCTTTTGCATTGACAGAAGAAGCAATGGAAGACAACTTGTATGACCAGCTTGGAGCTAGATACACAAGAGCGTTAGCAAGATCAATGGCACACACAAAGCAAGTCAAAGCCGCTGCTACATTAAACAATGCGTTTAATTCAAGCTTCACAGGTGGTGATGGTAAAGAGCTTTGTGCAACAGATCACCCATTAGGTGGTGGTGGAACATTTAGAAATGAGCCATCAACTGCTGCAGATCTTAATGAAACATCATTAGAAAACGCTCTTATTGACATTTCAAACTTTGTTGATGAGAGAAATATGATTGTTGCATTAAGAGGAATGAAATTAATTATTCCACCTGCATTACAATTTGTTGCAGACAGATTACTTGAGTCCACTCTAAGACCAGGAACATCTGACAATGATGTTAACGCAATGAGAAACATGGGTATGTTACCAGAGGGTTATACAATTAACCACTTCTTAACAGACACAGATGCGTTCTTCATCAAGACAGATGCACCTAATGGTTTCAAGTATTTTGAAAGAATTCCATTAAGTACAAGCATGGAAGCTGACTTTGATACAGGCAACATGAGATATAAAGCTAGAGAGCGTTATGCCTTTGGTTTTTCAGACCCTCGTGCTGTCTTTGGTTCTCCTGGAGCCGCATAAAAATATTCACATATTTTTCAAGGGGTCTTTTCAGACCCCTTTTTTTTGTGTATAGTTAAAGTACCTTGACGAAGAATTAACTTCGACAGAGCCAAGACAAGGAGATTTAGATGGCTAATACAACATTCTCAGGTCCAATCAGATCTGAAAGCACAATCAAGACTATCAGCAAAAACGCAACCACTGGAACAATCACAGAGGTAACAACCCTTGGCGGAGCACCAGTTAGTTTGTCTGATGGTGACGTAACTCTAACAAATGCAACTCACAGTGGTAGAGTTTTGCTCGTACCAGACGGAACTCAAGATAATACATACACATTACCAGCACCCATAGCTGGATCAGTGTTTAAGTTTGTATATGCTGGTGGAGCTGCTGATGCAACAGATGCTATTATTGTAACACCAGGAAATACAAACTTTTTCATCGGTGGTGTAACATTTTTAGACACTGATGGAAATGCAATTAGTTCAGTATTTTCTGATGGCAACTCTAATAGTAAAATTCAAATGAATGTACCAGCAGGATTTGAAGTTACTATAGTTGGTATAGATACAACTAATTATCAAATTTTTGGAAATGTAACATCAACGACTGCACCTGCTTTCGCTGACCAATAATAGGAGGTATAAATGGCTGATGCAGTAACCTCTCAAACTTTAATTGATGGCGAGCAAATTGCCGTACTGAAGTTTACAAATATTTCCGACAGCACAGGTGAATCTGCCGTTACAAAAGTAGATGTTTCTGCTTTATCTTCAAATTCTAGAGGGCAAGCTTGTACAAGAGCTACTATTGAAAAAATATGGTGGCAGTGCAATGGCATGAAAGTACAAGTTTTATTTGATGCTACAACAGATGTTTTTTGTATAGAACTTGGTGAAAATCAAAGCGGACATCACGACTACACATCTTTTGGTGGGTTAACAAATAATGGTGGAAGTGGAGTCACTGGAGATATACTCTTTACTACTGTTGGTGCTAGTTCAGCAGATACTTACACAGTAATAATGCAAGTCAGAAAGCTTTATTAATGGCTAGGAAGCAAGATAAGCAGCCTCCTAAAACAAAAAAGTATTTCCGCTCCACTAAATCTGGAGCGGGAATGACTAAAGAAGGAGTTGCTCGATATAGAAGAGAGAATCCTGGAAGTAAATTAAAAACTGCGGTCACTGGTAAAGTTAAACCTGGTAGTAAAGCAGCTAAAAGAAGAAAGTCATTTTGTGCCAGAAGTGCAGGTCAAATGAAAAAGTTTCCAAAAGCAGCTAAAAACCCTAATAGCCGTTTAAGGCAAGCAAGAAAAAGGTGGAAGTGTTAAATGAAAGCTGATGATGTTTTAAAACTTTTGGAAAAGCATGAATCCGAATGTAACAAAAGATATGAAAAAATAGAGAAAAGCCTTGATAGACTAGACGTTAAAGTTTGGGGATTAGCTATTTTAATTGTTGTAACACCTTTTTTGCATAAGTTGGTTTAAATGGCGATGGGAAGGTCACAAATGTCACGCCAAGTGTCAAAGCCTCCCCAGAAAAGAAAGTGGAGTAATGCCAGAAAAAAGAGTATCAATTGCAAGCGACCTAAAGGATTTTCTGAAAGAGCACATTGTGCCTCTAAAAAAGGGAGAAGCAATAAAAGGAAGTCCAGTTAAATATTGTATGGATTGTGGACATAGAAAATATTCTTGCAGATGCCATGTAGAGGAGTTAAGAAATGCCAAAAGACGCATGTTATCACAAAGTAAAAGCTAGATATAAAGTTTTTCCATCAGCTTATGCTTCAGGTGCTATAGCTGCTTGCAGAAAAAAAGGTGCTAAAAATTGGGGTAATGCTAAGAAAAAAGCAGATGGTGGTGTTATTAAAATGAAATATGGTGGAGATGTTCCTAAAGGTAAAGTTAAGAGACCATCAAAAAATCCTAATATTGCAAGAGGATGTGGCATTGTTATGGAAAATAGAAGAAAAGTAACAAAGTTTAGATAATGGCTGTTCGTAAAACAAAATCTGGATTGGCACTTAAAAGGTGGTTTAAAGAGGACTGGAAAGACGTAAGGACAGGTAAGGCTTGTGGTAGGAAAAAGGGAGAAAAGCGTGGCACACCTTATTGCAGACCTAGCAAACGCATATCCTCTAAAACACCTAAGACTGCTTCAGAAATGACAACATCAGAAAAAAGAAAACGCATATCTCAAAAGAAAAGATTAGGTCAACCAGCTGGAAAGCCTAGAAGAGTAGAGGCAGCTAGACGAAAAAAGAAAAAGTAATGGATGAATACATAAATGTTGAAGACAAAATTTGTGAAGAAATACGTTTGTGGTCACAGCATGCATTAGAAATACCTAATAAAAATTACAATAATTTACCTTCTTGTCCTTTTGCTAAAAGTGCATGGGCTAACGAGAAAGTTTCTTTTGCCTTCAAAAACTTATCTAATAATAATTTAATATATACGTTAATAAATTACTTCAAAGATAACAAAGACTTAATAATAATTGTTGATATGAATTATCAAAACAACGAAGATTTCCACAACAATTTAAATGAACTTAATGAAAAAATAAGCAAAGGTTTGTTTAAGCAAAGAGATATTTGGTTAATGGGATTTCACCCAGATGATGATGTTAATGATTTAATTGATGATGGTTCTTTTGAAGAAATTGTTGAAAAAGAATATGCTTTGATATTTGTTCAGAGATTGAGTAAGCTTCAAGAAAGTGCAAATAAATTGAAGAAACTTGGTTATTATGATAAATATTATAATGAGTATAATGTTGAAGATATTTATAAGCAACGTGAAAACTATTATAGGAGACTAAAATGGCAATGAGTCCTAGGAAAATGATGGCATCTAACATTAAAAAGATGAGAGGTGGCGGAATGGCTAAGAAAATGAGAGCTGGTGGCATGGCTAAAAAAATGCGTGGTGGTGGCATGGCTAAAAAAATGAAAAAAGGTGGTAAAGCTTAATGGCTACATCAAGCTCAACAGATTTTGAATTAGATGTAGCAGAATACATCGAAGAAGCTTTTGAGCGATGTGGTCTTGAAGTAAGAACTGGATACGATTTGCAAACAGCTAGACGTTCTATGAACATTATGTTAGCGGAGTGGGCAAATCGTGGTTTAAATCAATGGACAATTGAGCAGAGAACTCAAACAGTTACTATAAACGATTCAGAGTATAGCTTAGACGCAGATGTCATTGATATTTTGTCTTTGGTGGTAAGGAGAAGCGGCACCGACTTTTCAATGACAAGAATTAGCAGAGATACTTTTTTAAATTTGCCAAACAAAACGTCAACTGGCAGACCCACTCAATATTTTTTAGATAGACAAATTACACCAAATTTAAAGTTGTATCCAACACCAGAGAATAGCACAGATGTAATAGTTTATGATGCCTTAACACGTATACAAGACGCAGATAGTGCCACTAACACAATGGAAATACCTTTTAGGTTTTATCCATGCCTTACTGCTGGTTTAGCTTATTATATAGCTATGAAAAAAGCACCTGATAGAATACAATTATTGAAAACAGTATATGAAGAAGAATTTGAAAGAGCTATGGCAGAAGATAGAGATAGGTCTGCTTTTAATGTTGCTCCAAAGTTAGATTATTATAGAGTTGGTTAATGGCTTTTGCTAGTGGTAAATATGCTTATAGAATTTCAGATAGGTCTGGATTTAGATATCGTTTGAAAGATACAAGAAAAGAATGGAATGGATCTATTGTAGGCAAAGATGAATATGAAGAAAAGCACCCACAATTAGAGCCTATTAGAACAAGACCTGATCCAGAAGCTATAAGAGATGCAAGACCAGATGTACAAGATGACAACAAGAAGTTCATTGTATATACTAATACTGGTTTAGGTAACATAGGAAGTTTGCTTACAACATTTAGTGCAACGGCTTCAGTTGGAACAGTTACAGTGAGCACATCATGAGTTTTACATACACAACATTAACGGCATCAATTCAAGAGTGGACACAGAATGATGAGTCTACATTTGTAGCAGAGATACCCTTTTTTATTCAAAATGCTGAAGAAAGAATATTTAAAGTAGTTGATTTAGACTATTTTAGAAAAAATGTAACTGGATCTATGACAAGTGATAATAAATTTTTACAAAAGCCAAGTGATTATTTGGCTAGTTTTTCGTTATCATATGTAAATGCCAGTAATCAGAATGTTTTTTTATTACAAAAAGATGTAAATTATATTCAAGAATTTAATCCAAATCCTAGTGATACTGGAAGCCCAAGATTTTATGCTTCTTTTGATGTTGATAATTTTATTGTGGCTCCCACTCCAAATTCAGACTATGCAGTAGAGTTGCATTATTTTTATAGACCAGCTTCTTTAACCACAGTTGATTCTGGAACAACTTGGATAAGCGAAAATGCACCAGATGCATTATTGTATGCAAGCTTGGTGGAGGCTTACACTTTTATGAAAGGTGAATCAGATTTAATACAACTTTATACTGCAAGATTTACAGAATCCATTAGTAGACTTAAATTATATGCTGAAGGTCAAGAAAACACTGATGCTTATAGGGAGGGACTAGTAAGAACCCCAAGACAATAGAAGGTAGCAAATATGAAAAAAAAGAATATTGCCATTGTCGCTTTAGGCAATAGTTGTGCCGAATATATGATGGCTAAAATTAGAAGCGAAAAATTTGATGAAACGTGGGCAATTAACTCCATGTCATCTGTAATATACCACGATAAAGTGTTTATGATGGATCCACCATCAAGATTTCTTGATACACCAAACGCAGGAAAACAGACTGACATTATGTCAGAAAGATTAAAGGCAAAATTAAATATACCTATATTCTCTTGTACTACAGACGATAGATGTCCTGATGTTGTGGAATATCCATTACAAGAAGTTTTGCAAAAGACAGGATACGCTTATCTCAATAACACTGTGGCTTATGCAATAGCTTATGCTGTAGCACAAAAAGTTGGCTCTTTACATTTGTATGGGATTGATTTCACTCACAACAATGTAGCCTTTGCCGAGGCTGGAAGAGGTTGTTGTGAATTTTGGTTGGCTATTGCAACAACCAAAGGAATAAAAATTAATATAGCACATAACTCTTCCTTATTAGATATGAATGTGCCAGAAGATCAAAAGCTTTATGGATATCATAGACTTGAAGATCCTTTTGTTTCTACAACAACACAAGGTAATATGTTAATTACCAGAAAATCAAAATTAGAACCACCAAACCCAATTGATTTAAAACCTAACTTAATAGGTAGAGAAGATATTCCAGGTTTAAGTTACGAGGAGAGTAAAAATGTTTAATGTAAGTGTTTCAAGTGTAGGAAGTGTCAATGTACACACTTCAGATAAAGGTGGATTAAGTAATGAACAGATAGCAGATTTAGCAGTTGATAAAATAGTTAGCATATCTGATCAGGCACCTCCACATGTAAGGCAGCAAGCTAATCAATTTAGAGAACATCTTAAAAAAGTATTGTATCATTATCTACTATTGGCAAGAAAGGAAGAACGTGGTACTATTATTCAAGCCTTGAGATCAAGTGGTCAAAAGGAAACGGCTGAGTATATAAGGAGACTCTAAATATGGCTATAGCACAAGCAATGTGTACTTCCTTCAAGCAAGAGTTGTTAGAAGGTGTACACAATTTTAAAAATACAGGTGGAGACACCTTTAAGTTGGCATTATATGCAGAAGGTGGTGGAGGTAAATCTGGCACAACTGCAACTCTTGGTGCTACTACAACCGCTTTTACTACTACTGGAGAAGTGGCAAATAGTGGTTCTTATACCTCTGGTGGCGGATCTTTAACAAGAGTAGACCCAACCACATCTGGAACTACTGCATTTACAGATTTTGATGATTTAAGTTTCACAACTGCAACAATTACTGCAATGGGTGCATTGATATATAATAGCACTGACAGTAATAAAGCTGTTTGTGTGTTAGATTTTACATCTAACAAAACTTCAACATCTGGAACATTTACAATACAGTTTCCAACTGCCGATGCTTCTAACGCTATTATCCGTATAGCTTAACTTTAAGGTTAAGCTATGGCTACTAGCGGTTGGGGTGATGGCACTTGGGGATCCTCCTTTTGGGGAGGGTTTGTAGATGCTGATGTAAGCGTTACTGGTGTTGCAGCCACTTCTGCCGTTGGTGAAGAAGGGGTAACTGGAACTAGTGTAGTAGTTGAAACTGGACTAGAAGCAACGGGTATTGTTAATTCTGCTGGATTAACATTTCTTTTTTCTTTTCTAGTATCGGGATCATCTGTAACAACCTCCGTTGGCACAGTTACTTTTGATGGAGACAGTAATACTGGCACTACTGGACTATCCGCTACAACTGCTATAGGTTCAACAACAATAGGTGGTTCTACAGATGTTGTGCTAACTGGTGTTTCTGCAACCACCTCTCTAAATAGTGTATTAGTTACAATTCCAGTAAATGTTTCTGTTACTGGATTAGAAGCAAGTTCTGGATTTCTATCTGGTTGGGGTAGTTCTGCTTGGGGTGGCCATATATGGGGTGGTGGCGTATTTGCTGATGTAGGTCAAACAATAGTACCAACAAGTTTAGAGGCACAAGCTCAATTAACAACTCCTACTATTACTGGAACATGTATATTTAGTGTTACTGGTGTTGCTGGAACTATGTCTCTTGGTGATGCACTTGCTGGAGCGGGAGCTAGAGTTGTTGAAACGGGATTAGAAGGTACAATAGGTTTTGGTGATGAATCTGTTGTAGGTACTGCTTTAATTTCACCTACTGGTGTTTCTTGCTCCGCACTTATTAGTCAATACTCTGCAACAACAATAACTAAAACAGTTACAGTTGTATCAACGGCTGGAGGTAATAAATACTTTATAGATGGTGTTCAGCAAGACACATTAGATTTATATGAATTAAATACTTATAGATTTGACCAAAGTGATAGTAGTAATAGTGGTCATCCATTAAGATTTAGTTTAACTTCAGATGGGACTCATGGTGGTGGTACAGAGTTTACGAGTGGTGTAACAACAAGTGGAACTCCAGGACAAGCTGGAGCTTACACAGAAATAACTGTTCCAACTAGAACAAATACATTATATTATTATTGTAGTGTTCATTCTGGAATGGGTGGACAAGCTAATACCCCAGATGTTTATACTATTTTGACTACTACTGGTGCTCCAGTTACAACAGTTCTTGGAACGACTGTTTTAGGTAATGAAATAATATCTGCGGGAGCAAATGCTTCAGTAACTTTGGTTGGATTATCTATTTCTTTAGAAGATATTGCAATAACAGCTAGTTCTGTGTTATCTTTAACTGGAGTTAGTGCTACTGGTGCAACTGGTGAGGAGCAAGTTTATAGTTTAATTGAGCCAGATCAACTGGCGAATTGGGTAGAAAAGGCGGCATAAATGGCAACATATGTAAACAATCTTAGGTTGAAAGAAATAGCCACAGGTGACGAGTCTGGAACTTGGGGTACATCAACAAATACAAATTTAGAACTTATTGGTGAAGGATTAGGCTTTGCAACTGTTAATTTGGGATCAGATGCTGATGCAACAGAAACTGTGGCAGATGGGTCATCAGATGGTGCAAGAGCTTTCTATATAAAGGTAACATCAACAACTTTAACGGCAACAAGAACTTTAACCATTGCACCAAACACAATGAAAAGAGTTCATATTATTGAAAACGCTACAACTGGTGGTCAGTCAATAAACATATCACAAGGTAGTGGTGGAAATGTTACGATAGGTAATGGCGACACTAAGATTGTTTATTTAGATGGAGCAGGAAGCGGAGCGGCAGTTGTTGATGCTTTAATAGATTTAGATTTATCTGGTGGAACAACTAAAGTTGGGACTTTAGCATCAAACTCTGGTGATATTATACTTGATTCTGCTAATGAGATTGATCTTGATACTGGAACTTCAGCAGCAATACGTTTAAAAAATAACGGAAGTGTGGGAGGAACTATAAGTCCAACAACTGCTCTTGGTATTGACATAGACGTTGCAACACAAGATAAATTTTTTAGAATTACAGGTAACGATGGTGGTTCTCCTATAACTGCTCTTACTATAGCTATGGGAAGTGCTGGAGCGGCGACATTTAACAATGATGTTACTGCTTTTTCTGATAAAAGGCTCAAAACTGATATAGAACCAATAGCAAATGCTTTGCAAAAAGTCATGGCGATGCAAGGTGTTTACTACAAAAGAAATGATGTTGAAAATGCCAAAACTCAAGTTGGTGTTTTAGCACAAGATATGGAAGCTATTTTACCAGAAGTTGTGATAACAGCAGATGATGAGATGCAGACAAAATCTGTGGACTATGGTAAACTTACCGCAGTATTGATTGAAGCAATCAAGGAATTAAAGCAAGAAATAAACGAACTAAGAGGTAATTAAATGCCTATAACTCCTTCTGGTGCTGTATCTTTTTCAGATTTAAGAACTGAATTTGTAGGTGGCTCAAGTGCAATTAGTCTTGGCGATCTTTACAGAGGTGGTTCAAATATAAGAGCAAAACACCCAACTAATACAGCAGTCAACGATGCTGCGAGTGTGCCTGAAAGTGGTTCTTTGGATGTAAGTGATTTTTATGGTCAAGGTAAAGGTTTTACATTCACTTACTCTACTGGAGGCACAGATCAAAACTTATCTGATTTATATGGTGCTACCGAGTATGCAGTAGATTATCCTAAAAATGTTG
>JAAOEI010000099.1_pt1 | contig 33179 bp, 57 predicted proteins | sample 7059261 | NCBI WGS metagenome assembly JAAOEI01 (sample SAMN14008812, study PRJNA610033) | viral metagenome | isolation source: viral particles filtered from seawater | place: China: Hangzhou Bay, Yangshan Deep Water Harbour | collected 2017-10-31 | reverse complement strand
GATGTTGTATGTAAAATCGCAGAGGTTGTGGTCGTTGGTGGTGTTCGTAGGTCTGCCCTGATCAGTCTGTCAAACCTATCTGATGACCGCATGAGGGCAGCAAAGTCTGGTCAGTGGTGGAATGACAATCCTCAACGTGCGTTGGCTAATAACAGTGCATGTTATTCAGAGAAGCCAGATATCGGTGTGTTCATGGACGAGTGGAAGTCTCTTTATGATTCCAAGTCAGGTGAGCGTGGTATCTTCAATCGTGAGTCTGCCGTCTGGATGGCATCAAAAAATGGTCGCAGAAATACAGAAGACTATGAGTTTGGCACAAACCCATGTTCAGAGATTATTCTACGCAGCCGTGAGTTCTGTAATCTATCAGAGGTTGTGGTTCGTGCATCTGATACACGGGAGTCTCTTTTGGAGAAGGTGAGGCTTGCAACGATTCTTGGCACATTCCAATCCACACTTGTAAACTTTAAGTATGTGTCGAAGTCATGGAGAAAGAATTGCGAAGAGGAGAGACTTTTAGGAGTCTCTCTTACTGGTATTATGGACTGTAAGTTGACGAATGGTAAAGACAAGAATATTGCGACTCTTCTAAAGGACTTGAGAGATGTTGCAGTTCTGACGAATAAAACATATTCCAGCAAACTGGGTATCAATCAAAGTGTTGCTGTAACATGCGTCAAACCCTCTGGAACGGTCAGCCAGTTGACCGACTCTGCATCTGGTATTCATGCAAGGCATAACCCATACTATATTCGTACAGTGCGTGGTGATAAGAAAGACCCACTTACAAAAATGATGACAGACGTTGGTTTCCCTGTAGAAGATGATGCGATGAATCCAAGCCATACATCTGTTTTCTCGTTTCCAATGAAAGTTGACAATGGCGCTGTGTTTCGCACAGATATGACTGCTATCGAACAGTTGGAACTTTGGAAGACATATCAAGAAAATTGGTGTGAGCATAAACCATCTGTGACCATTTCGGTAAAAGAGAACGAATGGCTTGAGGTTGGTGCATGGGTATACGACAATTTCAATTATATGTCAGGTGTCAGTTTCCTTCCATTCTCGGAACATACATATAAACAAGCACCATATCAAGATTGTACCAAAGAAGAATATGAGGTGCTTCTAAATCAAATGCCGCAAACAGTAGAATGGGATAAATTGGCAGAATATGAGCAAACAGATATGACTATTGGCGCACAAGAACTTGCATGTGCAGCAGGGTTTTGTGAAATTCAATGAAGTTGATTGTTTGTGAGTCGTGTGAAGCTGAGTTTAAAATAAGGCACAGTTTGGATGAGGGGTATTATAAAATATCCTTTTGTCCATTCTGTGGTGAAGATTTAGACAATGAGCTTGAGGATGAAATTGAATGGGAAGATGAAGACGAGTAGTGCTAAAGCAAAAGGTCGCAGACTTCAACAGTGGGTTCGTGATCTACTAATTGAAAAACTAGAAGTTCATCCAGAGGATATAGAGTCTCGCAGCATGGGTGCGGGTGGAGAAGACCTCATAATGGCTCGTGCTGCAAGAGAAAAATTTCCATATTCTATTGAATGCAAGAACCAAGAATCTATAAATATATGGAAGTCATACGAACAAGCAAAAGAGAATGCTGGTGAGTATGAACCAATAGTTGTGTTGAAACGTAACAATACGAAGCCGCTAGTTTTAGTGGATGCAGATTATTTCGTAGAGTTACATAAAAACGGAGAACAGTAATAGTATTCTAGGAGAAAGACATGAGATACATCAAAACATTTTTTGTAGTGCTTTTGGTGGCTCTTTGTTCCTCTTCGATAGTTGCCGCTGAAACTAACACAGTATCCTCAACGGTAGTGACAGACAAAGCACCACCGACGGCATCAGCACCTTCAGTAGTTATCAATAATAGTGATGTTTGTAAGTCAGCATATACTGCGGCATTACAAACAGGGTTTGCTGGTGTCGCAACAGGCATTACAGTGACAGATGAAAATTGCGAGAGAATGAAACTGTCTCGCTCACTTTTTGGTATGGGTATGAAGGTTGCGGCAGTTGCAACCCTCTGTCAAGATGCCAGAGTATTTGATGCCATGATGATGGCTGGAACCCCATGCCCCTACAAAGGAAAAATAGGTAAAGATGCGTTGGAAGAATGGAAAGAAAATCCAGATGATGTTCCAGCAGGTTCAACCACTTTGGTTGAAAATACACAGATGATAGAAACGCAACCACTTCCAATCGAAGATACTAAGAATGACAAGTTCAATGATTATTCGGATTATGAATCAGAGGATTAAATGGAAATGGTTGCGGTTGGCACTAATCTACTGGGGCGTATGTGCAATCGTTCTCGGTGTGTCGAGCTATGCGTTAAGTCAGGAAGCAGATGGAACTAATTGTCCATCTGGTGTCTCTGGACTTTGCACACCTGGCGTGTTTGAGTCAGCAACTGAAACAGTGACAGAAACAGTCGAGTCAGATGCCACTGGCACAACAACCACCACTACGACAACCACAGATACAACCACAACAACCGTAACTGTCCCAGAGACAGGAGATTTATTGACAGACCAAAAAGTTCAAGAGATGGGACGCAATCAAGAGTTTGGTGGTGACATGACTTCAGATTGGGGTGGTCAAGGGTCTGGTGGTATAAGAAGTGGGACAACCTGTGGTGATCTTGGAACGGACAATTGTGCAGAGTTGCCGGGTAGTGGCACTTTCACTAGCACACTTGGTCAACAAGGAGTTGGGTCAACCTATATACAAAACATAAACATGAGCTCAATTGATCCAAATATTAGTAGAGGTGGTCAAGTTCCTTGGTCAATACGAGTAGAAAAGAGAGATGCTAATGACTCTATTCATTTTAGAATAGGAAAGTCAGATGGCACCACAACGACACTTTTAGGATCAGAGACATTATCAGCTGCGGGCGAAACAAATGCCTTGACAAATACTCTTTTTCAAGGTAACTTTAACTTTAGTGGTTCAATAACCACATTGTCGATAGAGGTGTCCGGTAGAGATGTAAATCTTGATATTGGACCGCTGTTCGATGATGTTACAGTGAATGTGATATATAATGTGGTTAATACGATTGTTACTCAAACGATCACAACGATAGAGGAGTTTGTTGCATTAGGAACTTTTGATCAAGACACAATTGATGTTGCGACTGACATATTTGAAAATAATGACATTGGTAAAAATGACTTGGGCGAGGTTACTATAGAACCTGTGGAACCAGAGCAACAAGGACCAGGCCCATCTTTTGAATCTGTAGAGATGGAAATGAATACAGAAATGGGAATACCAGACATAAAGATGGATATGGACATGCCGCCACCGCCAATGGAAGTTCAAACATCAGAACAGAACGTAGAAGTAGAAATAGAAATGGAGATAAAAAATGATAGCAATAACAATGTGGCCAGCGCCGTTGGACCCAAGTCCAATGAGACGAAACCAGATTCGGAAAGTGGAACCAACGGAAAAGATTCCTCAACCGAAGAACCTAAAACAAGTGACGGACCCAAACAATCAGACGGTGGGGGAGAAAAGGACGATCCCAAAAGTGAATCTGCTAGTGTAGACGAACCAGAGGAGACTGAAGAGGTAGAGGTCGCCGAATCTAAATCAACAGAGAAAAAGGAGACTTCAAAACCAAAAAGTAAAACAGAAAAGAAACAAGAGGCGAAACAAAAAGCAGCAAATAAGATAGTCAAGAAGATGGGAGACAAGGGAAGGTATGATGACAGTAACCAACTGAAGACCTTGGTGGTGATGCAAGTGTTAGGTAATACCAAAACATTTTTTGATGATCAAGCACAACTGCAAGACACACCTGGCTTCTTTGATAATAGGACTATACCAGATACTACAATATCTGATAACAATTATTCTGCATATATCATGTTTGGAGGAAGTGACGCAGCACACAATGCATTGACAGAAAGTCAATACAGATAAGGAGATAAAAAATGTCAGACGACGGCAAAACAGAAGTTGAGTTTGCCGGGGTCAAGTTTCGAGGTGGAAAGATATTCGTTATTATTACAGCATTGAGTACCCTCGGCGGCGGTCTTTACGCAGGCTTTGAGTTCTGGAAAGACTACATGGATATGAAGGAAAAAATAGAAGCATACACAGCACCAGACTTGTCAGGATTTGATAAGAGATTGGCTGTATTACGGGCAGATATGGACGCACTACAAAAGATTGAACAGGTAATAGAGGACTCTGCAATTGCTACGAGAGACGAAGCCAGAACAATCAAGAACGATCTAAAAGCAGAGATTGTTCGTACAGAGAGATTGGTGGAGAGTATTGAACGAAGAGTCAAAGGCATACAGGATGATACTCGTAAGATGATTGACAAAGAGAATGATCGAAATGATAAGATTAGGGAACGGATACAGAACAGAATGGATGGTCTAGATGATACCCTTACAAATAAGATGAAGACGCTTGAGAAAGAAACAAGTGAAAAAATCAAGAAGGCTCTAAACAATCCACTTGCAAATATGAGGAAATAATGTTATTATTATGTAGTGTGCCATTCTTATCTTATGTGCTTGCAATTTTGGGATATGCCTTTGTAGGCACATTTTCAGAGGATAGACTCACTGGAACAATATTACCAATGTATGCAGTGATTTTTAATATTATGGCAACCTATGCATTTTTTAGGTGGGCGGTGAAAAAAGTTGAAAATATGCCTTGACATTATCCCCATTTTCCTCTATACTAAATAAAGATAAAGAATTATGGAGATTTAGATGGACGTTATGACACACACCTTATTAGCTGGTATTGCTATGGGAGCATGTTATTGGTGGGGTCGGTATCTGGCCAGACGAGAGGTGCTGGAGAATGTAATTGAGAAAACACTCATGTCACTGGATGAGGGTGGTTTCATCAAAACCGTAGAGGATGAGAACGGTGACATGGAACTGGTTCCCATTTCAGAAATTTTGGCAGAAAGTAAAAATAATACTTGACAATGTTACTTGAGTGTGCAATAATAAGACAATGATGATTCAAATGGATGGAGTGCAGAAATGAAACACCTACTTAAAACGACTGCTGTGATTGCGATTGTCGCCTTGTCTGGGTGTAATGCTCACAATGGTGGGTTGAGTAACAAAACAAAGGCTTCCCTGCTTGGTGGTGTCGCTGGTGGTTTTGTTGGAAACCAGTTTGGTAGTGGTTCTGGTAATGCTGCCGCAACTGCATTGGGTGCAGTGTTGGGTGTGGTTGCTGGCCAGTCTCTTGTTCAAGATGGACCAGTTCAACAACCAGTTCAACAACCAGTTTATCAAGTGAATTCCCCCTATGTGATCTCTGGCACTTGTGATCAATACTTTAATCAAGGTGCCCGTGCCGCTTGTAATCGTGGTGTATCGGATCGGGACCGGGCCCGTCAGAGACGATTGGAACGAGAAGCATATCGTTTTGGTCGTCAATAAAAAAGGATAATGTCACTTTCCTGTTACATTAAGTGGACATAACGTAACAGGAAGATATCGTTATGAAGAGGTTGTGATGAAATATTTGATTGGAATAGCTATCGGGATCGCATTGGTTTTGTGGGTCCCAGAGTTCCTCCCTTGGGTTAAAAGTTCAGTGACAGAAACCCTTTGTTCCCCAAATAATTATATGAGTTTTAAATGAGCGGTATGCATATGCTTCCCGTGTATTACACAACAATTAATACACGCAAACGTAAAAAGAGCAAAAAGACTCAAAGTCAGATTGCTGCAGAAAAAGAACACAAAAAGTTTCTCAAGAAAATGGGTATCGGCTCTCGTAGCTCAGTTGGATCAGAGCAACGGTCTTCTAAACCGTGGGTCACAGGTTCGAGTCCTGTCGAGAGCGCCAGTAAACGGAGCGTAGCGCAGTCTGGTAGCGCATCTGCTTTGGGAGCAGAGGGTCAGAGGTTCAAATCCTCTCGCTCCGACCAATGCTTCTATGACCCGTCTTCTGCGAAGAAAGAGGAACAGGTCTATACTGGTGATGAGATTATTGGTATTGCACAGATGCATAAATCTAATGCAGTGCCAGTGCGTGGTAAAAAACAAGCAACAGAGGTTGCTAATATGAGGCGAGGATGACTTGGAAGGTTAAAATTTATCTATCAAAGGATAAAGAAGATTGGCTCTATTTGGTAGATGAAAAGACACTTGAACCAAAAGTGTTCGATGATTGGACCGATGCTCAAGTAGAAGCACACCTTTGGTCTTATTCAGATATAGAAGAAGTGAGGCAATGAATCCAATGGAGAAAGAAAATGAAAGTTGAAGTTCGTAATAATAATATTGATGGAGCACTGCGTGTTCTAAAGAAGAAATTGCAACAAGATGGTTTTTATACAGAAATGCGAGAACGAGAATATTATCGTTCAAAGGGCGAAAAGAAAAGACTTGCAAAAGCAGCAGGTCGCAGACGGTGGTTAAAGGAAAGGGAGAAAAAGCTCAATGAGTTCGGATACTGAAGTCACCGAAGAGAAGACAACAAGAACAGCAGAGATTGAGTTAGAATCACACCAAATTGCTACTAAGACAACCACTCCATTACATACCGTTGATTGGTATATCAAATGGGTGTCATCTGTTATTTTGATGGTAGGTATGGTTCTTGCTGCGAACAATCTATTCCCTTGGAATATTATTGTTCAGTGTATAGGTATTGCAGGGTGGTTGATTGTCTCTATTATGTGGAATGATCGTGCGTTGATGATTGTCAATGCGGTTGGAGTAGCCATTCTTTTGAATGGTTTGGTTGCACACTGGTTAAAAGGATAAATATACCGATGGCAAAAAAGATTAAATCGAAGACAGACAACTCTGGTTGGACTGATCCCTCTAAGAAAAAGAAGGTTCGCAAGAAACGCAAACCTATGACAGAGGAGCAGAAACAAGCAGCGGCAGAACGTCTCGAAAAAGCAAGAGCCGCCCGTGCTGCAAAAAATCCTAATTATGGTCAATCTAGTATTCATGAGAGCTTGCGTGATTTGTCAGATGATGCACCAATTAATCCGAAGAAGGTTAAGAAGTGGATTAAGACACAAAAAGAACTTGCCTCTATGGAGCGTAGAAATGAAAAGGCCAAAGTGAAGGGTGCAACTGATCGTAGAATGTCACACGAAGCATATGTTCGCAATATGCAAAGATATCTACGAGATGGTGATTGGATTGACTTGTTCTATGGTGAGCATCAAGAGAAAAAAATAGGATACATATGCAGAGCTCAAGCATATTATTGGGAAGGGCCTAAAAAGGGTGAACCAAAATTTAACGTTGGAACTTACTATCCACTTTTAGGAACAGTATACTCTCAAGAGATGTACAACGCAGACAATGGAGTACAAGATGCCGATGTGCAAAAGACCAAAACAAGAAAACGCAAACGTAATAAAAGGACCGTGGAAGGCAAAGTCAAAAAGAGAAGTCGTAATACCTGACGACGATATTATTGAACTTCAAGAGAATATCATGTTCTGTGATAACCTCACAGAAGCAGTCATGGTTCAAATGATACACGCTCTTGGAGAAAACGGTTTTGCTGTAAATGATGAACCATTCTTACGAGATGTTGGTTTTATTATTGAGTCCGTAAGAGCAACGTTGTATAGGGAACTGGAAATCAAACACCCTATGGCAAAAATCATGGAAGTGTTTACGCAAACAAAAATTATTGATGACAAAGATGGAGAAGCAGCTGGAGTTCACTTCAAAGTGAATGATGACAAATTGGCAGAATTATTAGAGAGGCTTGATAATGGCGAAGAGAAACCAGAACCACCCAAGGTTTCATGAGGTTTTTAGTCCAACAATTATGGAGGCTAACATTCCTCAAAAATTTATTGATATTGTAAATAATGTTGGTGATGAAGTATTAAACGATGAGAAAAAAAGTGTCCAATATGATTGGTCACACAAACTTGTCGGCAAGGTTAGTAAAGAGGTACAGATACCAGTTCGCACAACAGAGGACCGAGATTTACTTTTCAAGGTGATGCGTGAGGCGTGTCTTAAATATCTAAACTATATCATTGAAAAGAATAGAGCATATTACTGGTACAAGATTGCTGGTAAAGATACGAAACCCACAGTGGACAACATTCATTTAACACATAGTTGGATTGTTAGTCAGTATGCGGGAGAGTATAATCCATATCACCATCATAGTGGAGATTTGTCAGCAGTTTTATATCTGAAGCTGCCACCTAACATGGAAGATGAGTGGCGAACAGAGATGACAGACCACTATCCAACGAATGGATTTATTGAGTTCATGTTTGGTGAGAACCAAGATATGAGAAGTGACACATTTAAGTTCAAACCACAGGTTGGCAAAATACTAATGTTTCCATCTTATCTCAAACATTTCGTATACCCCTTCTATAGTGAAGGTGAACGCAGGAGTATGAGTTTCAACGCTCATTTTAAAGTGTAATGTGGATTGAAAATTTTAATTTGAGTAGACATAATGACGACTGTCTTAAAGCTATTGACAAGTCGATGGTTGGTGAGTATCATTTGGTAACAGGTTTGAGCAGTTATGAGGTTGATAGAGAGTTTCTATTTAAAGGGGAACTAAAACCTTTGATGATGAAAATCCAAGAGTGTATTAACGAATATATTCGACCACATGAAGAGCTGATCAAAAAGAAAATTTTAGAACCAGTGGTCATATCATCTAGTTGGTTTAATATTCTGGGTAAAGGACAAAGAGTTGAAAGACATAGACATGTTGAATCTTGGAATGATCGTAACGGTAGTGTAGTTAGTGGAGCGTATTATCCCTATGTTGATCCTAATAGCGCTCCATTGATCTTTACCTTCCCACAGGGCAAAACGATAACCATGCCTTGTGCGAGTGGTTCTTTAGTTATATTCCCAAGTTGGGTTGACCATCATACCGTTGAGAATAAAACAGACAAACGCATTACTGTTAGCTTTAACACTGTTAGAAAAAGCGTAGTGCTTGAAAAGTTTCCTAATTCAGTCAAAGAGGCTGAGGAGAGATTGAGAGAAAATAATGATTCTAGTTGATATGAACCAGATTAGTCTGGCTAGTGTAATGATGCATTTGAACATAACTAAGAGAGATAGTGTAGAGCCAGGTATGGTTCGACACATGATACTTAACTCTCTTCGCATGTATCGTCAAATGTTTAATGAGGAATATGGTGAATTAGTTATCTGTTACGATTCTAAACACTATTGGAGACGAGACTATTACCCAGAGTACAAGGCGAGTAGAAAGAAAACCAGAGACTCGTCTGGTCATGATTGGGACGATATCTTTGAGTTTCTTAATATGATGAAAGAAGAGATTAAAGATAATTTTCCTTACAAGGTTCTAGAGGTCTATGGTGCAGAGGCTGATGATATCATTGCTACACTGTGTCAGGAACTAGAGTTTGATAATGGAAAGACGTTGATCTTATCTGGTGACAAAGACTTTGTGCAGTTACAAAAATATAGGAATGTTACTCAATACAGCCCTATCACCAAGAAATTTGTGAACGGTATTGATCCTAATGAATATCTGTATGAGCATGTTCTAAAAGGTGACACAGGCGATGGTGTTCCAAATGTTCTGTCTCCCGATAACACTTTTGTTGATGGATTGAGGCAAAAACCTCTCAGCAAGAAAAAGATTGCAGAGTGGGCTGGACCTATGTGTGAGCAGATGTTACCTAATGATGAGGTTAAGAGAAATTATCAAAGAAACAAAAAACTAATTGATTTGAGAGAATCACCTATCGAACTATTCATGGAATGCAAAAAGGCATATGATGAAGCTCCAGAAGGTGACCGTAGCAAACTACTAAATTATTTTATAAAGAATCGACTTCAAGAGTTGATGAACAGTATAGGAGATTTTTGATATGCCATATACACCACTAATGTCTGAAATTTTGGACAAAGTTGCGAAGGCGAAGACAAAGAAGCAGAAGGTTGAACTGTTACGACAGCACAACACAGATGCGTTGAGAATGGTTCTCAAGTCATCTTTTGATCCAAGGATTGAATGGGACTTACCAGAGGGGGATGTTCCTTACACACCCAATGAGGCTCCCGAAGGCACCGAGCATAATATGCTCGTCCATGAGGCAAGGACATTGTATCATTACATCAAAGGTGGTAATCCAAAATTGACGCAGAATCGAAGAGAGAACATGTTCATTCAACTCTTAGAGGGATTGCATCAGTCTGAGGCAGAGATCGTTATCTCAGCAAAAGACAAGGGATTGCACCGTAAGTATAAGGGTCTATCTGCAAATGTGGTCAGAGAGGCATTTGGTTGGACAGAAGACTACATGCAGCCAGAACCGACTGAAGTCCTACCCGGCCACGAACAAAGATTCTAACTTTTTTTCAGAATCCTTTTGAATCAATGACTTAGACGCTACGATTTCCCTTGACAATATCCTTCATATGTCGTATTATATGTATAGTGATGATGAACAAGAGGTTCAAATGATTGGTGTCGAAGTTACTGGTGGTTTGAAGAAGGACCGTGAACTGGCGGACGAGATTATCTGGTGGTGCATGGACATGCTGATGCCCCGTCATCGTAATTTAGATGTCACTGTCAAGTTGACTAAGACTTTTGAGGACGGTGCCCAAGGGTTCTGTTATCAGGGTGATGATGATCGTGACTTCACGATTGAGATTGACCATCGTTTGAGCCGTGCCACTTCTAAGGAAGAGTTCATTGAGTGCATCATGCATGAGATGGTTCACGTTTGGCAGGGTGCCACTGGTCGGATCAAAGACAAGTTTCGGGGTGGATACAAGAAACTCTGGAAATGTAAAGACGGTAAGTATCGGAACTATCTGAACACTGCCTACGAGAAACAGCCTTGGGAAGTTGAGGCCTACAAGATGCAGGGTCCGTTGACCAAGGCATTCATGGAAGAATATGGATATGAGTGATTGGATTGCGCCTGTCGGCTTCTTCACAGTGATGTTTTTTATATGGATCGTATCAATCATCAGTTGCATTTGTTGATATAGATGTCAATTTATGAAAAAACCTGTTGACAAACTCCCTTGAATGTGCGATAATGTAAATATGATGAGAGAGGAACTTGACATGAATAACATCGACATTGTTGATATGGACATCCTCAGAGATGAGCGGTATGACCTTGAGTGTTTCATCTATGACATGCACAAGGCTGCGTATGGTGTCAAGGGTCGGCACTATGACTTCAAGTCCATGTCAATGGATGACCTTCGCAAAGAAGCTAATCGCATTGGTGCAGCGGTAGAGGATGCAGAGGCAGAAGAGGCATTCGCTGCCGAGGTTGCCATCGCTGACTTTGAAGCAACTGTTGGTGAGACTATCGAAGCCGGTGCGGGTGACCGTGAAACCGCTCTCCGTTGGATGACAATGGAAGAGACGTTCTATGTGAAACAGGATGTCGAGTCTTGGGTATATGGACATGGTTTCCTGTTTACTTCTCACGGCAAAGCTGTCGTAGAAGAGTTGATGAATATTGTAACTTTTGAGGAGTTTGATGAGGAATGAAATTTAATACTAAAGAAGATTTAACAGAATGGGCATATGACCAGTTCAATAAATACAGTGTTCGCCGCCCCGAGTCATATACAGAACAGGAATTGATTGATTTAAATCCAACGGTTCCAGTAGAGTTTATCAAAGAGCATGTAAGGAAGCGTGATAGATGAGTAAGATGAAAAATTATATGATGGATATCGAAGAGTTCTGTGATTACATGATGGATACTGAAAACCAAAGCCGGTACGCAGGATTCTTGGGCGGAGAATCACTGACCATTGATGAGATTGCCACCTCTGCTGATGAGATGTTTCGGTCAACCATGGCTGGTGACTATGCCAAGGATTATCTCAAGAGGCAATACGGCGAATGAAGGAATTTATAACTGCTGGGTTGTTGTTTGTCGCTGCACCTATTGAAGCAATAACACCGGACAAACAAACCAATAGCAATGATGATCATATTCAGTGTCTTGCGATGAATATGTATCATGAGGCAAGAGATCAAGGTACAGCTGGGAGACTTGCTGTATCTGCTGTTGTTCTAAATAGGGTAAATGATAAAAGATTTCCTAACTCTGTGTGCGAAGTTGTTCTCCAGGCTCAAACTAGACCATCCTGGCGAGACGGAGCCCCTATCCCCATCAGAAACAAATGTCAGTTCTCTTGGTATTGTGATGGCAAATCTGATGAAGTAAAAGATAAAAAAACTTATCAGAAGATACTTGACTTTGCTCGTCTAATCATGCATAATAATATAAGGTTCGTTGATATAACAGATGGTGCTACACACTACCATGCTGATTATGTCAAACCGGATTGGGCTAATACCAAGACGAGAACCACAGAGATTGGTGACCACATCTTTTATAAATGGGAAAAGAAATGACATTTGAAGAATATCAACGAGAGACTATGAAAACCGCTGTCTATGATAAAGAGGTTGCAGTTACATATCTTGCGTTAGGTCTTACGAGTGAAGCTGGCGAGGTTGCTGGTAAAGTCAAGAAGTGGGTTAGGGGCGATACTGAATACGTTGATACTGATGAGATTAAGAAAGAACTTGGTGACGTTCTTTGGTATGTCTCACAGATGGCTGAAACCTTTGGTTTAGGTCTTGAGGATATCGCACAGGCAAATGTTGACAAGTTGCGTTCTAGGATGAAGCGTGATAAAATTAAAGGAGATGGTGACAACCGATGATTATTAAGAAAGTTGAATACCACACGGTACATAGTCATTTTGATTATGATATTCCAGATGAAGATATCATTGCAGAGTTCGGCAGTGTTGAAGAGTTTCAAAAACATTTTGAAGAAGAATCAGATGAGTTCTACGAGTTCGTAATGGAATACGGTTACGACAGAGAAGATGATTGGTTTAGTGACCGTAAAGGTGGCTATGAAATTGAATGGAGTTATGGTGAAGAATGAACATATTTTATCTAGACCGTGACCCTGTGATTGCCGCACAGATGATGTGTGACAAGCATGTGGTGAAGATGATACTAGAGAGCGCACAAATACTCTCTACTGCACACCGTGTTCTTGATGGTGATGATTATGCTGACCAATATGGTCTATACAAAATGGCTCACAAGAACCATCCCAGCACCATTTGGGCTCGTTCTGGTGGGTTGAATTACCTTTGGCTGTATAATCATATGCGTGGTCTTATGCAAGAATACACATATCGTTATGGCAAAATCCATGCGACAGAAAGACTAAACATGGGATTGTCAGGTCGCCCTCAAAATATGGATGAGAACGCTCCTTTCACTGACCCACCTCAATGTATGCCACCATATTGTAAAGGTGAGGATACGGTGATGGCATATCAAACATACTATATACTAGAGAAATCGAGGTTTGCAAAATGGACGAAGCGTTCAATACCGGAGTGGTTTAATGGTCAGGGAACCGTACTGGGACTATATGAGTCGGAGACTTAGAGAGGAAGAGCCAATGTTCAATAATTCAACACATCGTTCACTTCATCTAAAGTTAGATGACCATGAAAAGCAGAAGATGACAGCAGTTTTTGATCAAGTGGATATTTTAAAAAAAGAGGTTTCACAATTACAAGAGAGTTTGCAAAAAACATACATAAGAATAAAAGAACTAAGAGCCCAAGTTGAATATTATGAGAAACGTAATGGGCCACAATTGGAGTTTAAATTTTAATGCCGACATATACATTTTTTAATGAACAAAGTGGGATTGAGTATGACGAAATGATGACCATTGCTGAGATGGAAATTTTTGTCAAAGATAATCCACATGTCAAACGAGTGTGGCATGGAAACGCTCCAGCTATGGTCGGTGATCATGTGATGGGAGTTGGTCCAAAGAATGATTCTGGATTCAACGATGTGATGAAAAATATTGCATCTAAACATCCTGACTCGCCTATGGCAGATAAGTATGGTAGTGGTAAGAGTACCAAACGTCTTCAAGCAGAAAACATTTATAATAAACATAAAAAGAGAAAATGATGGCAAAAAAGGTTAATAAAGAAATCAGTCTTGACAGTCTAATTGATATCAAACCTATAACAGATAATCAAAAAAATATATTTGATACTTGGAAAAAGGGTAAAAACCAATTTCTGTTTGGCTCTGCTGGAACCGGAAAAACTTTCGTATCCCTTTACCTTGCTCTAAAAGAGGTTCTTGATCTAAAGGGAGATGCAGATAAAGTTATTCTGGTGCGCTCTCTTATACCCACAAGAGAAATTGGTTTCTTGCCGGGTGACGAGGAAGACAAGGCAGCTCTATATCAAGTGCCGTATCAAAATATGGTTCGGTGGATGTTTGAGATGCCAAACGAACAGGCGTTCAATAACCTATATGATAAGTTGAAGGCGCAAGGGACTTTGTTCTTTCTGTCAACTTCTTTTCTAAGGGGGTTGACATTTGATAACAGTATTATTATAGTGGATGAATGCCAGAACTTAAATTTTCATGAGTTGGATACGATTATTACCAGAGTAGGACAAGACTCAAAAATTCTTTTCTGTGGAGATTTTAATCAAACTGATTTGCAAAAGACAAATGAGAAAAATGGATTGCACGATTTTCTTAAAATTTTAGAACAGATGGAAGAATTTAATTGCACTGAATTTAATCTTGGAGATATCGTTAGGTCTGGTTTTGTGAGGAGTTATTTAATCAATAAGATCAAACTGGGCGTGAACTTTGACTAACGTATATATAAAACCAACTCAAGAGGGTTGGCCTGAATTTGTAATGAAATACCCTGTGAAGGTCAAACCTCTCAAGGGAACAAACGTTGACACGTTTAATGAATTGTTAGAAAATGACATAAGGGATGCGGGGGATAGACTCAATCAAACTACAGCTGCAAAATGTCTGATGACACGTTGGGATATGGATCAACAATATGACTCATTCAAAAAGTTAGGTGAGTTGGTCATTAATCTTGCGAAGACAATGCCACTTGCAAACGCAACAAATGAGAATGGTGATCCTAGACAATATGATTACAAGGTTCAAGATTCGTGGGCGTTGATTTATACCAAGGGACAAACTTGTAAACCACACCAACACTGGCCTCACGCATGGAGTTTTACTTATTGTGTTAAGGCGTGTGAAGATTGTGCTCCGTTAGTCTTTCCAGATGTAAACACCGAGTACAGTGTAAAACCACAGACAGGTCAATTAATACTGTGGCCTGCTGGATTGTATCACTCTGTTCCAGAACAAGAGTGCGACCACGAAAGAATCATGGCGGTTGGTAATTTAATTGTTGATTGGGAGAAGAGTGTGCAATCTGTCACTAAATACCAACTAACACCAGCACCGAAAGGAGAATAATTATGAACGTAGATAAACTAAGAAAACAATTAGAAATTGATGAGGGGATTGTTCATGAAATTTATCTTGACCATCTTGGTTACCCTACTTTTGGTATCGGCCATCTGGTTACGGAATCAGACCCAGAAAATGGACTTGAAGTGGGCACCGCCGTTTCTGTTGAGCGATGCGCTCAAGCCTTCGAATCAGATATCCAAGGAGTCTTGCGAGACTGCAACATCCTTTACCCAGACTTTGACGATTTGCCAGAAGAAGCTCAACAAATAATTGCAAACATGATGTTCAATCTAGGTCGTCCAAGATTGTCTAAATTTGCTGGAATGAAACGTGGAGTGGATACAAGAAATTGGGACGATGCAGCTGATGAGATGGTAGATAGCCGTTGGTATCGTCAAGTTGGTGCTAGGGCAGAACGTTTAGTAAATAGGATGAGAGATGTCAATTAATCCAGTTGAAGCAATAGGTGCAGTTGATACCTACACCACATATTTAACAATACCTTTACAAGATGCAACGGGCGTTTCTCAGATTGCTAGAACTGAACAATTAGATGTAAATGGTAGAACCCTGTCTATATCTGAATCTGTTTTATTGCTTTATGATAGGTTTGCAAATTTACAAACCATTCCAAGCCAACGTGATTATACCACAACAAGTGTAACAGTTTAAAAAAGAGAGATAGAAAGTTTATATGATGTCATTTAATCATGTGTCGATAGAAATACCAGAGTTGAAAACTAAAACCATCAACAAAAAACGCTTCTATGTTACACCGAAAGGATACTATCCTTCAATCACCACTGTCTTGTCTAATCGCAAGAAAGAGGGATTGTGGGAGTGGCGTAAGCGTGTTGGTGCTGACGTTGCAAACTATGTTGCGAGAACAGCCGCTGCGAGAGGCACCAAGGTTCACCACATGTGCGAAGATTATCTAAACAATGTTCATGTTGACTGGCCAGAGAAATTTGAAGAACACAAAAAACATTTTCTTCCATACGCTTTATTTCATGTTCTAAGAACAAAAGCGTTGTGCCATATAAATAATATATACGCACAAGAAGCTGGACTATACAGTGACAAGTATCAAGTTGCTGGTCGAGTTGATTGTATCGCTGACTATAAAAATAAGTTATCAGTCATTGACTTCAAGACTTCCACAAGGGAGCGCACAGATGATTGGAACGAGAATTATTACATACAAGGTGCCGCTTATGCAGAGATGTTTGGTGAGCGAACTGGAATTATGATTGATCAAGTGGTTATTCTTGTCGTTACAGAGGATGGCACTGTTCAAGAGTTCGTAAAGAGCAAACATGACTATCTTGGGTTTCTGTCTGAAGCGGTCCAAGATTGGAGAAAGGAAAATGAAATACCTACTGACGGTGTTAATGATGATAGGTCTGCTGTGGCCAACGGCTAGTTTATCACAAAACCCGGCAAGAAACTATGCGTGGTCAAAGGGGGATTACGTTACCGCTGCTATTGTTTGTAGAGATGAAGAGAGTATTCTAAAGGTTCTGAAAGCAGACACGATAAGTGAAGAAGAAACTCTGGCAAGAATGTATGCACTTACATCATTAGGTAAATGCATGAGAGCTCCGATGCCTTTACCTTTTTATGTTAAAGAAGTTTTTGTCGAATATAAAGATTTTGCTGATAGACCTAGTGTTATATTGGAAATAGCAAGAGCTGATAAGAAAGAGGATACGTTTGGTTATGTTATTGCGGCAGGAACACAAAAAAAAGAAAAAGGAATTTAAAAAGGCCTTGACAAAATAATTTCACTATGGTATAAATAAGATACAGTTTGATGATACGAATTGAATGCTGAACTGGACTTGGGGGCAGTACCCAACGCCTCCACCATAACGAGTTTTATCATGCGACGAACACAAATGCTTCCAGTCTATGATCCTTTTGAAAATGTTTGGTATATCGAAAAGGAAGACGGAAGTCTGAAAACGATTTCAAATGAAGAATATGAAAAAACTATTCGGAAAACATTTAGGACTCGTTATGATGGGGGCGAACTAGGATCGACAGGCAGAGATAGATGAGAGTAGAACTGTGGATTGACCGCCTTATAGGTCACTGAAGTAAACGCAAACGATAATTTCGTTTCATATGAGGACTATGCTCTAGCAGCTTAGTTTTCATGGGGTTCGGTGGGTTCCTTGCAACAGAATACCCACCACTACAATATGGAGTAAAGAAGATGCTTGAACGTAACTAAAGAATACACATTATACGATTACACAAAGGAAACTCCCTTCAGAGAGATATGTGCTGAAAGTCTTGCCGATTGACTCAAACCATCGGCCCGGATTTTTATAGGATGATTACATGCCATTGAATACTTCTAAAACCTTCTCAATGAAAATAGAACAGATAGTTCTTGAAAAGAACATAACCCACATGGAAGCGGTCCTGTGGTACTGTGAGCAAGAGGGTTTAGAGCCTGACTCGTTAAGACCGTTGATCTCAAAAGCACTAAAGGAGAAGATCGAAGCAAACGCAAGAGACTTAAACTTTTTACCAAAATGTGCTCAATTACCTCTTTAGGTACTTGACATATTCGCCGGACTATATTATTATAGTCTTATGTTCAACCCATGCAATGGAGGCTTCAAATGGAAGTAACAGTGCATCTGGACGGTGATCCTACTGTCCGTGAAGAAGGTTTTTTCGCCTCAAAGGTGTTCGACCTTCAAGACCGAATTAAGGCGCTCGAATTTGAGAACGCCGGATTGGTCAAGTACAACGAAGAGTTGGCAGAACGAGTGAAGAAACTCGCTTCCCGTCAGCCAAGTTGGCCGAAAGGATATCGCCCAAACCGTAGGCGATAAGGGATGTGTGCCGGTGTAGCTCAGTTGGTAGAGCAATTGATTTGTAATCAATAGGTCGTGAGTTCGAGTCTTACCACCGGCACCATTTTTATAAGGAGATAAAATATGTTCAAATGGTTAAGAAAATGGATAGATATTATTTTCAAAGAGGAAGAAAGTGGCGCAAATTTAAATAATGTAAGAAGAAGTCATAATATAAAATATGAGGATATTACCAAATAATGAAAGTTCGTTTGATTTCTTACTCAAAGCCAGATAGAGTTATTGGTGTTGATGATGTACAAGACCTTATTGCATATTGTGCGAGAGTGTCAAACCCAGATAACCAAAATAATTCTGACACAGCCAAAAAACTCATCAAATATTTGATCAAGCACAAACACTGGTCACCACTAGAAATGGCCAGTGCTTGTCTTGAGATAGAGACAACCAGAGATATTGCAAGGCAGATACTACGCCATCGTTCATTCTCATTTCAAGAGTTTAGTCAGCGATACGCTGATCCGACGAAAGATTTGGATTTTGTGACTAGAGAAGCAAGACTGCAAGACACTAAGAATCGTCAGAACAGTATTACTATTAATCCTGGCGATGGAGAAAATGTTGCTGCTCTTATGAGTGATTGGGAACGGCAACAAGAGATAGTTATTGATGCTGCGAAAGAAGCGTATGAGTGGGCAATTAAAAATGGCATTGCAAAAGAACAGGCCCGTGCAGTATTACCAGAGGGCAACACTGTATCTCGAATGTATATGAATGGAACCCTTCGCAGTTGGGTTCACTACATAGAATTAAGAAGTGCGAATGGCACACAGAAAGAACACATGGAAATTGCAAAGGCGTGTGCAGTAGAGATTGCGAGAATATTTCCTTTGATTGGAGAGTTACATAATGACTGAAATACCTGTATTTCCTGCTGGTGTATTGAAGATATATCAAAACCCAAACCCACCAACTATACCATCAATGGATGAGTTTGAGTTCAATCAACAAGCGATTGCAAATCCAGATACCACACAGTTTAGTAATGAGTTGCCTAACATTGTTGATCATGATGGCCTTGCAGAACTTAAAACATGGTTCTATGAATGTGTCAAGGATTATCTAGATAACGTGATGACACTAGACTATCGTGAGTTCTGGATTCATGAAAGCTGGTTAAACAGTGCAGAGCCAGGCAGTTCACAGAGTATGCATAATCATGGTAACTCTCTTATCAGTGGCGTGTATTATGTTCAGTCTAATCCACAGCATCCACCTCTGGTGTTTGAGAAGATGCCTGCAAACAGTGATCCGTTTTTCTCACTAAGAAAACACTACAGTAAGGCAAACGCAAACTTTACAAATAAGATCGGCATGCCCTGTACGCAAGGCTCGTTGATTATGTTCAACTCGTATCTGTTCCACGGCTTTCCACAGAACAATACTAACGAATCAAGGATCAGTCTAGCGTTCAATGTACTTGCAAACTTGTCAGAGCGTGATGCATATAAACTCGACTTTGTAAAGAATGAACGCTGGTTGGATGATGCGTCTGTAAGTTACACAGTAAATACAGATGGTGCATCTGGTAAGATTGACCGAAGGATGAGTAAGTGAAAGCTCTTGTCATAGGAAATGGTGAGTCAAGGTCATGGTTCAAACCATGTCATCAGACCATCATGGATGAGGAAGTGATTACATGGGGGTGTAATGCCATCTATCGTGATGGCCCTCATTGTGTGCATAATCTGGTTGCAATGGACTATGCAATGCAACAGGAGATATATGAATCTGGTTGGTGTGATGAAGACACAGATTACCTAGGCCAACACAACGTGCATTTTGGTAACTGGAATGTGGTCCCATCTGACGTAGCTGATGCCATGTTCATGGGGTTTGACATACCAGAGTCTTTTATACATAAGAGTGAAAATAAAACAGGTCTTTGTGTTATAGGTGGCAAGGACCCTGTTACTCTGTCAGAGAAGATAGAAGCCGCCATATTACAGTTTCCTAATCTTGATATGAAAGACTTGAAACTGAAAATGAGCAAAGACGTTGGTGTGTGGATTACATATGTCAACGAGATAAGAGATGTTGTGATTCCAGTAGAGGGCCATGTTGGATACTCCACTGGAAACACTGCACTGTCACTGGCTTGTCAGTCAGGGGCAGAAGAGGTGTACATGTTAGGGTTTGATCTTAGTGCATATGACAAACCACTAAATAACTTGTACAAGGGAACAGACAATTATTTGCCTGTTTCTGCGAAGGGGTTCAATCCTGTAAATTGGATTGGCCAAATGAGTGAGGTTTTTGACAAGTACAAGGATGTAACATTTTATTGGGTGGATTGTAAAATAACTGGTCAGTCTGACTGGCACGGTTCAGCAGTAAAAGATTATCATTCTAACGTAAGGTTCTTGACAAAAGACGAACTTTGTGATACTATTAACATACTATAACATACGAAACATACGACGACATAAGGAGATATAAAATGTCATTTGCTGCAATGAAGAAGCAGAATAGTTTGGATTCACTATTGGGTGCTGCCCAGAAAGAATCTGCTCCCCAAGAAAAAAAGAGTTACGTTGATGAACGTCTCTGGAAACCTACGATGGATAAGTCCGGTAACGGATATGCTGTCATTCGTTTCCTTCCAGCACCTACTGGTGAAGACCTTCCTTGGGTAAAACTTTGGAACCACGCTTTCCAAGGTCCAACTGGTCAGTGGTACATTGAAAACTCTTTGACCACATTGGGTAAGAATGATCCCGTATCGGAATACAATTCCAAGCTCTGGAACTCTGGTGTTGAGACTGATAAGGAGATTGCTCGTAAACAGAAGCGTAAGTTGCAATATTATTCTAACATTTACGTTGTCTCTGATTCTGCAAACCCGCAGAATGAGGGTAAGGTTTTCCTCTATCGTTTTGGTAAGAAAATCTTTGACAAGGTGATGGAAGCAATGCAGCCTGCATTTGAAGATGAAACACCTGTAAATCCCTTTGATTTTTGGGGAGGTGCGAACTTCAAGTTGAAGCTTCGTAAGGTAGACGGTTATTGGAACTATGATAAGTCAGAGTTCGATGCACCTTCTGCTCTACTTGATGGTGATGATGAATCGTTGGAAGAGGTTTTCAACAAGCAATATTCTCTCGCTGAGTTCACTTCGCTGTCTAACTTCAAGTCCTATGATGAGTTGAAGACTCGTCTGGACATGGTATTGTCCGGCACTGTTGCTGCGAATACCACAGTGGAAACTCTCATGGAAGATGAACCCACTGTTAAACCTACAGTAAAGACTAAAGAGGAGCCTGCTCCCACTATTAGTTCTGTAGATGATGATGATGATGACGCAATGTCATACTTTGAGAAGTTAGTCGAAAGCGACGAGAACTAGAGTAGAGAGAGCCCCCCGCCTAGTGCGGGGGGTTTTTTTATGCTGAACTTGCTTGACGCATCGCCTGTAATGACATGTTACCTGGCACTATCGGTGTGCTGGTTACAGTTGTAGCTGAAGAGTTACTAATATTATTAACAGGTGCATTGACAGTGGTGTTTACTGATTTCGCATCATCACCAGAGTTATTAGTCATTGCCGCATTCGCCAACCTGTCAGTCATATCTTTCACTTGCATTCGAGCAGCAGCAATTCTTCGTTCTTCACCAGTCATTCCAAGCGCTTGGCGTCTGTCGTCTTCTGTGACCGGATCATCATCACTTCCAAATAAACTGCTGACGGCACTCCCTATACCACCGATTATTTTTAGGGCTGTTTCAGCGCCAGGGACATTATCCTTAATGAATTGTAAAAAATCAAAATTCATTATACTTTGAAAAAACTCTCCAACTGTTGTCAGGGCATTTGTGAAAAAGTTTTTGATAGGATCAAGAATAAATCCTTTGAAGAATTCTATTGGAGAAACATCACTTATAAAAAGTGGGAGTGCATCTATACCGAAAAAATCAAAGAATTTGAGACCTATGTCGGTAAAAAAATTGGCGAGTGGATCAATAATAAAATTCCTAATAAAATCCATTGGAGATAGTTCACTAAACACCATAGATGTATCAGGAAAGAAAAATTCAAGAATTGATTGGCCAATATCAAGAATAAAGTCTGTGACAGTATCTACCATGTTGTTGAAAAAATCAGTTATCGAATTACCTATGCTAGTAAAAAGATTACTAATTGGAGTAATAACAAAAGTGTAAAGAAACTCCATTGGAGACAGTTCACTGAGCAACATCACATTATCAGGCACGAAAAACTGTAAAATTGATTGACCTATGTCAAGAATAAAGTCTGTGACAGTATCTACCATATTGCTGAAAAAATCACTAATTGAATTACCTATGCTAGTAAAAAGATCGGTAATAGGAGTAATAACAAAAGTGTTAAGAAACTCCATTGGAGACATCTCACTAAGCAACATAACATTATCAGGCATAAAGAACTGTAAAATTTCTTGTCCTATGCCAAGAATAAAGTCTGTGACAGAATCTATCATATCGTTGAAAAAATTACTAATTGAATTGCCTATGTCAGTGAAAAGATTACCAATTGGGGTAATAATAAAATCGTTAAGAAACTCCATTGGAGTAAAGAAACCCGCAAAGAGTTGCGTTACCAAGAGATCAGGAAATCCAAAAAACTCAAAAATTGCATCACCTATACCGGCAATAAAGTCTGTGACAGTATCTACCACAGTATTAAAAGCACCCTTTATTGTTTCACCAATACCAGAACCTATATTTACCACAGCATCAAAACCACCCACTACTGAGTCACGAACACCAGAAAATACCCCGCTCATTTTTCCTGTCACGTTACTAATCATATCCGATAATTTTGGCGCAGCCTCAAATTCTCTAAGTGCCTGTTCTGCTTTTCTTGTTCTCTCCGACATCTTGTCCTCATACATTTTTCTTTCTTCTGGAGATACCAGTTCCAATCCTCTCTGCCGCACCGACATTTCTGATGCTCGCTTTTTCGACATACCAGTTTGGAGCCTCGTCACCATTTTTATCTGCCCTGTCTCTCGATCACGTCCAAGCGCACCCGCCTGCTTCATCGCCAATTCCTCGTCACGAGCTTTATCCGCCTTCGCTTCAACTTCAGCACCATCATCACCAAATCCCAAAAAAGTTGATACGGCAGAGCCGACGGATGCAGCCTTGTCAATTAACTTTAATACTGTACCAGCGCCAGGAATTTTTTTAATGACTTCCATAAAGTCTATGTCAAATAATCCTGTAAAGAAACCAACTATGTCATCAACCAAACCACTAATAAATTCAAATGCTGATGCAGCAAAGTCAATACTATCTAACATTTTCGAGAAGTTCTCAAATCCTAGTAAGTCTGCAAACCAACTTATGAGGTCTTTAATTAAAGTAAACGGTAAGGTCAAGATGGTTGTACCCATTGCAATCACACCGTCCATAATACTTCCAGTTTCTTTGAATTTATCTATGAACGCCTTAACCCCTTTATAGACTGCAAAGAATGCAAATGCGATTGCTGCACCAATTGCAATGAAAGGTGCGGCCGCAACGATTATAGGTGTTAACGTTGCAAGAAAACCTGACAGCATCGGTAGTAGCGTTCCGATAAAAAATACTCTCAAAGCGGTAAATGCTGTAGAGATGAAACGTAAAACCCTCATTAGTTTTCCAGCGATTGTCGGCATAATGCCTCTAAAAAAGTTTGGTAATGTTCGCATAAAGAACACTCTCAAAAGACGAAATGATCTAGGTAACGCCTTAATTAGGGCAAGAGTTTTCATCGGAAATGCGGCGATTACCAAAAGGAGTGCCGTTCCAATAGATGTAAGTATATTTCCTAAACCTTCCCAGCTGGGGTTTTCAAAGAAATTTAACATTTCCTCGAAAGCATCAAGAGCAAAGTATACTGCTCCTAATATAAGACCGCTTTTTAAAATTTTGACAAATGGACCGAGAGCAGTCAATAGTCCACCCATACCAGCGCCGAATAATGCTAGTAATTTACCAAACCCCCTTTCGTCTCTAACTGCATCTCGACCACCCGTAACTCCTCTCTGAATCGCATCAAGAGTTCCAAGCATTCTTTGAAATATATTTCGTTGGTCATCTGCGTCTTCTCTGTCTTCGGCACTTTGAGGTGCTGGTCTTGGTGTTGCCGTTGACGCCTCGGCTATCGAATTTGATACGTTTTCGAGTCCTTCACCGAGACTAGAAAGTTCCCCAGCCAACGTGTCCCTTAAAGATTTTAAAGAGTTAGCACCAGAGTTACGAGTCAACTGTCCCTCTGCTCTTAACCTTTCAACCACTCCAGCGAAGCCGGTCCTCATTTCTTCAGACATTTTTCTATCCTATTTTTTTACACTTACTTCAGTATTTTTACTCTTAACATATGCTTCCTTACCAAAGAATGCTGCAACGATTGCTGCAACAGAAACAAAGTAGGTTGGTGCCATATCACCTAAGACCCCAGCAGCCTTGTCAAGTCCAGTAAATACGGAAACAACAACCAAAGCAGGGTATAACAACATACCAAAAAGAGCGAACCACGCCATATGTCTTTGAGCGTCTTCTTTTTTATCCTCATTCTCTAACCTCATCATTTTAGCATCCATCTCAAGTTCCTCATCGGTCACAACACCATCACCATCAAGATCATATTTTGCATAATCACTACCTGGCTCAAGTTTCTTTTGTGCCATTATCCTCTCCTTTGTTTTTCTTCCTCCATTCTCTTTTTCTCTTCTTCCAAATGTTGAATGAGTAAACTCGTATAGATGTCTCTCTCCCACGGCATCATGTTTTCAATTTCTTCTAAACTCCAATTATGATGTTGCACCAATCCAAAAATGTTCTTGTAGTATACAACTAAACTGGTGTGAGAAAGAGCTATGCGAAAAAATCTGCAAGTCCCTCCAATACCACAGTTGAGGTAACTTCAGTTTTTGGATTCTTCACCTCAATTTCATGTCTAAGTTTAGGCATATTCATAAAGAATTGTTGCAACTTCTCAAACATGTTATTTGTCATACTTTCAAAAAATTCATCTAACTCCTTATTACTGATATCAACTCTATGGTAAGTTTCCTCTCCAACCATAATACTTTCAATACAGTTTTTAATTATGAAGAATGCTTTTTCAGTCTCGCTCTCCACACTTGATACTGACAAGGTATCTTGCACTGTCGGATATCTCATAATGACTGTGAATTCATCATTCAGTTCAATCTCATTGCTAAAGTTTGCATCCACCAAACATTCTATGTCATCTGTATTTAGTGAAACATCAGTGCGAGTCTCTTTATCATCTGGACACAATACACTAATTTCAATTGTCTCAGCAACTGATTTTCCTCGAATCTTCAAAAATGCGTACTCAATGTCAAATAGAGGATCGTGTGGATTACCTATCTCTCCATTTGTACAGGAATGTACAAGTCTCATCACTGCGTTGTATGCTTGTTTTTCATCCTCTGATTCTAATGCCATCAAGAGGACTTTTTCTTCCCCTACAAGAAAGGGTCTATATGTGATTTCTTTATTAGTGGACGGAACCACTAGTGGGAATTCTGGTGTTTTAATTTTTGGCAAAGCCATTGCAAATCTCCTATCAATTCATTAAGTTATATTCATTAAGGAACAACATTAGACGGTGACCCGTTTGCTCCTATAGAAGTTATAGTAATCGGTCGAGCGTTTCTATCAAGGTCTACTACCGGCGCCTGCGACTCTGGTTGTACAGGTGGTCGAGAGGCGGCTCTTTCAGACGGAGTCATTGGTGCCCTCGTACCGTATTTGGTTATATCTGTCCAATATCTAAAATTGAAGTTGACATTTAGTTTAACAACCTCATTCGTAGATTGAGTAGAGTATGTGATTGGTCCAAAGTTTTTTGGATAGGCTTCCCATAACTTTATACCATATGTGACCTCTTGTTGGTTATTCAATTGAAATATTTGCATATCACCCGTAGCATAATCGTTATAATACTTTAAATTCCATGTGTGGGGGTCATATGCAAATTCCATCAATTCTGTAAAATATTTTCTTATCTCATGATCTCTAGTCTCAAGAAATGTTATTGCTATTTCGTCAGCGTAGTTTACACCCTCGACTACATCTCGCACGGGTCCATAGATGTTGACATCTTGAGCAGTTGTTAAATTCATCCCCGGCATGACAACACTTTCTGCCCTCAAAGTTAGTGACCGTGACATTCTAATTGTTCTGAACGTTGGAATAGGTGGATTAATTCGCACTTCAAACAGATTTGTTCTTGCAACACCTGACGTTCTGACCTCACTCAAAAATGTGTCAATGAGAGAGGTCGATTTACTTTTGCCGTCCCGAAACTCGCCATCAAAAGTCTTGTTTAAGTTTGCAGTTGTCATTAGATCATTTTCCTTGATTCTGACCAGACCGTATCAGCTGATGCTTTCTTAAATCGTTGCACTGGTAACAGTGTTGCCACAACAAATTCATCAGCGTCGATCCTACGAAATTGTGACTTGGTGAACCCGGCAAGATAACGTTTAATCGTCGGCCTGACCAAATTTACATTTTTTACGTCATCATATGAAACTCTTACTTGTGTGTTCTCATCAAAATTTTCCTCATCACCACCAGCAAAATCAAACATCCTATCCAATAACTTCATTCGCAACGGAATCGGCAGATAATGAAAATTCATGCCCAAGAATCCGTCACTATATCTTTCCAGAGGAAGCACCAGAGGAAACGTATCGTAGTAAGGTAATTTTTTTGCGTGTTTAGGGCCGTATACGAACATGTTTAAACGTCCAAAAAATGGACGGGATGATCTTTTGCCATCCCTGATTAGGTCTAAAGTCTTAGGTGTGCCAAACTCTTTGATCTTGTCTCTATACCAATCTTGTGAGTATGGCCTACCCTTTGCTGCATCCAAAACACTTTGTATATAATTATCTCTCGCCATATAATTATTTATAACGAATACCTAAATCGTCTTCCGTCAATATTTTAAATTCCATATCGTTGTTGTCACACCAATCCACGGCTGACTTCCATTTTGCTTCATTCACGCCCCATGTTCGCACCTCTGAAATCCACCTTTTAGTCCTACGGTTAGGATTAGGGTTGGGTGGACTACATTGTTTTTTAGGTTTCACTTCGATGATAAACTTTTTAAGTTTACCACTTGCTTGTTTTACCTTGATATAAAAGTCTGGAAAATAACGATGTATTCTGCCATCCAATGGTGAAACGTATGGTATGATAACTTCTTCACTTCCCCACTCAATTATGTTATCACTCTGGTCACAATACACCATAAACTTTCGCTCCCAAAGAGAACGGTAAATGATATTTTTATAATCCCCTCTATATTTTGTAGGATTTTGTGGAGTATATCGACCTTTGTATGACATGATGTATAAATAGTTTTGAATATTTATAAGGAGAATATCGTGGCAGTTCCCTCTGGACAATTTGTTGGACCATCTCAACTCTCAAAGAGGCCAGGACTTATTGGTCAATCTGATGCAGATTTTCTTGGAAATGCGACTGCTGCTACGGCTAGTGGTGCCACTTCGATAGATGGTGACGCAATAGGCAGACCCCTGTCCACTAGGTTATTACAATATCCGTATGATATAGGTGTCAATGATCAAGGACATTACGTTATACTTAAAGTTCTCGATTTGATTCCCGGCAAGGTGAAAAAAACATCCACGGGAAGAAAAAATAGGTCATTGACTCTTTCGGGAACCACAAAGAGGGTGAAAACTCAAATCGCATTGTTTATGCCCCCTCAAGTTCAAGTATCGTATAAAGCAAACTATGGTGAGGTACAGATGGGCGCCACATCAGAGGCAGCTCTCAACGCCATCCGTGGCGGCCCGAGTCTTAAAGAAGCAGTTGGGGTGGCGAAGGATGCAACAAAAGAGGGCCTTGTTGGTGCGGCTTTGGGTGCAGTAAAAGAGGGGCAAGATATTGTTCCCGGCACTGAGGGAGCACTTGAAGCAGCACAGATCGGTGCTGGAAAGATCATGTCAAAGAAGATGGAAGTTATGTTTGAAGGTGTCGGTAGAAGAACTTTTTCTTACACGTTCGCATTCATTCCTAAGAGTGCAAAAGAATCACAACAAATTGATGCGATTATTTATGAACTCAAAAGGGCAATGTTACCGTCATACAGTGCAGAAGGGTTTGCCGGATTTGGAGGACGAGGGCCTGATCGGACACTGAATATTCCAAACACATTTGATATAGAATATCTATACATCCCGCCTGACGGTGGTGCGAAGCGTAATAATTTTTTGAACAAGATATCAACCTGTTATCTCACCGATATGAGTGTGAGTTATGGTGGAGATAGATATACAGCATATTCTGAGCAAGTCACAAATAGAGGTGCGGGTGATGAATCTGGAACTCCACCACAAAGAACATCTGTAACACTTAATTTTACTGAAATAGAAATTATTACTCAAGAGGACATGGATTTAGGATATTAAGATGTACTTTAATTTTTTCCCAACTATCGACTATGTAAATGTGGGCCAATCAAATTCAAAAACGGTGACCAACATACTAAAGCGAGCAGCAATAAGAGAAGTTGTAAAAGATAACCTTGCCATATACACCAAGTATATCATAAAAAGTGGTGAGACTCCAGAGAGTGTTGCGTTTAATGTTTATGGTGATGCTGAATTGCATTGGGTGATTCTGTTAACAAATGACATTTATGATCGTTATCATCAGTGGCCTATGAATGTTAATCAATTCTTAGCGTATGTCAATGAAAAATATACAAATCCAAATGCAACGCATCATTATGAAATATCACAGAGCTCTGGTGATACGTCAGTGAAGATTGACATTGGAAGTGATAACACTGGTTATCCAAGTGCAACTGCAATAACTAATTTTGAGTATGAGGAGTCTCGGCAAGATGCTCTAAGACAAATAAGACTTCTTAACGTAGCTCAAGTTAATAAGGTTGTAAATGATTTTTCTAGATTGATGAAAGAAAGGTAATATGGCGACGACGAAGAAATATCAAGAGCCTGGACAATTTGATTTACAATCAGCGACATTGATAACTGGTGAGGGTACAGAAGTAGATTTATCAAATTTAGTGGTGCAAATTGAATTTTATGAGGATATAAATGCAAATTGCGTTGCGGGGTACATTGCGATACAGGACACTGTTGGATTGGTTAATTCTGCTCCAATCATTGGTCAAGAATACTTACAGATATTGATCACTACACCATCATTGACTGGCCAAAAATCTGAAATAAATTTTACTGAAAATTTACTCCATGTCACTGGCGTTGCTGACCAATTTGAAGCTGGTAACAATATGACACTCACCACCCTAGAATTTGTCACCTCTGAGTTCATTCATAATCGTAGAACGAGAATTGAAAGACAGTTACAAGGTGAATACTCTGATTTGGTAAAGACATTACTAGAAAAAGACTTAACTTGTAAAAAAGATTTATACATTGAAACCACAGTTGGCGTCAAACATGTCAACCCCTGTAACCATACACCGTTCAAAATGATTGCAGAGTGGAGCAGGCAGTCTTTATCCAAAGAGAATGGGTCACCGACATATCACTTTTTTGAAAATTTAAAAGGTTATCATTTTCGATCACTTGAGAGCATGTACGCTGAGGGTTCTAAGTTTGAATTTCTTGTCGTCGAGCCCGGTTCCAAAGCAAGTGATGAGCCGGGGATTAAATCTGGACGAGATCACGATCTAAAAATGACAAGAGATATGGCACAAATCCAAGACTTTTCAGTTTCGAGTGCAAAAAATCTTAATGACGTTATGCCATCCGGCGCCCTCTCCTCGACCATGACAAGTCATAATATTTTCCATAAGTCATATACGACAACAACGTTTAACTATTTTGACGACAGAAAAAAAGAAAAACATATAAACACCTTCGCTTTAGACCCTGATAACCCTATATACAGTGAGGCAGTCGTAGATGAAAAACAGAGAAGGATTACAGATTTCAAGTACACTACATTTCTGACTCCTGACTCTGAAATTAGAACGATTAACTCTGAAGCAAACTTTGAGGAAGATGGTGCGACTCTTATGAACGCTCAATTTGACATTTGGTCAGATGCCAAGAAAAAGTATAATTTCGCCCAAAGAAAATCTCCTGCTTGGTTGCAGAGAAGACGGTCTAATTTGACCATGTTGCAAAACAATGGCTCTCTCACGATAGATGTTTTTGGAAATACCTCAATCGGGTGCGGTGATTTAGTCACTGTCAATTTACCTGAGTCGAGCCATACATCATCAGATGAATCTGATGGGACGAACAGATTTTATAGAGGTGTTCATCTCATCAAGACTCTCAAACATTCATTCAACATAGCATCTAAAAAACATACGATGAACATGATTCTAGCAAAGGATTCCGTGGAAAATAAATTTAAACCAGACCCAGCTGATGGGTTTGTTGAAATAAAACCAACCAACGCCGGAAGACTCTTCAATGAAGGTGACTTCTATGGTGACACACTAGATTACGACGAATAGAAAGGAGGACTATTAACTCAATTATCATGTCAAAAGAAACCTATCATAAAAAAAAGGAAGAAAAAATGAACAAAGCACGCCAACGGATCAAAAAAATGTCAAACTTTCAAAGCCAGGATAGGAGGATTGAACCAATTTCAGAAGATCATAAATATATGATAGCACTTATGAAACAACAAAACGAGTTAATAGGATTTGGGAACAATGAAAACATTCCAAGATTTGCAAGAGGGTCTACAAGACCCTAATATATTCAAAGCATTTTTCCTAGCTGGAGGACCTGGCAGCGGTAAGTCATACGTTGTCAGGTCTACCACTGGTGGCACAGGATTGCGTATTGTCAACTCTGATGACCTTTTTGAGAAATATCTCAAGGATGCTGGTTTCGACATGGACATGTCCACAAAGAAAGCAGAGGGTGAGGCAGAAGAGCGTGACAAGATGCGAAAGAGAGCAAAACAACTCACAAAGAAACGTCAGGCAAACTACCTTGAGGGCCGTATCGGTCTGATTATTGATGGCACGGGTAAAGATTATGCGAAGATTGCGAAACAAGCCACAGAACTGAAACAACTAGGATACGATGTTCACATGATATTCGTGAATACCTCTCTAGACACTGCGCTTGAGAGAAACGCAAAAAGAGAGCGCACAGTGCCAACGGATGTTGCAACTAGGTCATGGAATGCCGTTCAGCGCAATATCGGTAAGTTCAGTCAATATTTCAGACAGAACTTTGTGGTGGTGGACAACAACGATTCCGAAGAGGATGTGATGACCCCTGTGTTTAAGCAGATCAAGGGCCTACTCAAGAAACCAGTGAAGAACCATATCGCAAAACAGTGGGTTAGGCAAGAGATGGAACGTAGAGGTATCACCAGAGCGCCCAAAGGTTTCTAAAATAATGCCTTGACAAACCTCTCTCAGCCTGTCATAATATAAACATGATGAAGAGAGATTTACACTTTGTTGGGTTTCGGGGTGAGGAGTTTCACTCTGCCGTTAAGGTCTGGGGTAAGCCCGACTTCTTTCACAGGGTCTTCGATGATCGTGTGATTTTCGGTGGTGAGGTTGGTGATGACGATATCATTATCTTTGCCAATGGTGCCGATGAGAGGCACAAAGAGTTCACTTTCAACGATAGTGCGGTGTTTTAAAATGTCTTTCGACGCAAGAGGTAACCGGATTCCTACTTTGGGTTTCAAGTTGAATCGGTTGTTGTGGAAGTTCTCTCCCAAGTTGGGGTTGGCTTTCTTGAACTGGAAAATTGACCGGATGAAAGTTTAGATGATGATCAAACTGACAGGTAAGACGAATCACGGTAAGAACCGTATTCGTGAGCATGGTGACCTCTGGGAAGTCCTAGAGGTCCCTACAGGTGTGATAAAAATGTCACACAAACCAAAATTTCCCCCTATCAAATCAGTTAAAACTGGCGCAGAAAGATGGCTGGATGATGCCAATTTTTCTTGGATTCCTGCCAGATTTTAGTTGACAAACCCTATTTCGTATGGTACTATTAAGTATAGTGAGAAACAAGAGAGGTCATTGATATGACTTTTGCCCCGACTGAAGTTAGTTTTCCCCCTTACGGTGATGGTTCTATCGTTGGTTGCTTCGATGAGAAGGAACATGGAAACTTTTTTGAGTTCTCTGAGAATCGGGAAGAATATTACACTGAGTATCCCCACAAGGTCTGGGTAGCAACTCCGTGGCATATGGATGGTGGATGGCGGTTTGCCAAGGTCAAGAAGACTGTGGCTTATATCCTGACCAATGATGAGGACGGCAACGATGTTGTCGAGAAGTGGAACATCAAAAAATATCGGGAATATGCGAGATAATTGTTGACAAACCCTATTTCGTATGGTACTATATGTATAGTGATGATGAGAAAAGAGGTTGACATGACTTACGAAGAAGCACTCGCACTTGCCACTAAGAGAATGGCCCCATTGGGTTACTTCCCTTGGGAGATTAAGGACGCAGCACTGAAGATGCTGGGTGAAGAGTGTGCCAAGGATTACATTAAAATTTACGGAGATGCCTAATGACTGTTATTGTAAAAGACGCTTCTAAGTCGGTTCTGTCTGGTCTTGGTAAGATGAAGGCTGCGATGATTGCTGACTATGCGAAGTTCATGGTTCCCGATACGGATAATAAGAAGAAGATGAATGCCAACTATGCTGACACTTTTGACATTCGGTACGGTAAAAAGTACATCAAGATTGTCTGCAACAATAGTGTTGCTGCGTTTGTCGTTGGTGTTGACAACGACAAGAAGTTCAAGAAGGGTGACATTCTGAAAGCCGCTGGTTGGAACGCTCCCGCTCGGAATGCTGCACGGGGTAACATCCTTGACGGTGGATATGCTATCAACTGGACCGGCGCCTGTTATTTGTAATAGGCGTCATTTTTCTCTTGACAAT
>JAAOEI010000098.1_pt1 | contig 33230 bp, 31 predicted proteins | sample 7059261 | NCBI WGS metagenome assembly JAAOEI01 (sample SAMN14008812, study PRJNA610033) | viral metagenome | isolation source: viral particles filtered from seawater | place: China: Hangzhou Bay, Yangshan Deep Water Harbour | collected 2017-10-31 | reverse complement strand
GCCTTCAAAACAGGTAAAGGTAAATGGAAAGTATATATTGCTGGACTAAATGAAAATAATGGCTGGCAAAGATACATAGTCACTAAAAACGATTGGATATTTTCCTGGAGTGAAGGTATGTTGAATGATAGATATGTGGTCCTTCATAGAATGAACAAGAAAAAGCCAAAACCTCCGAAAGTAAAACCTAAAGAATCTTTGGTCGGAAAAACACCAGAAGAAATAGAAAAGATATTGAAGAAGGAGAACGCTAAAAGAACTCCGAAGAAGAAGGCTTCTAAGAAGAAAAAGACTCAGAAAGTCAAAAAGGATTAAAGACCCGAAGGGTATTTAAAGGAATGCAAACACTTAAATAGGTGGTCAAGCGAGTCAATAGCAATGACTATTATCCGTGATGAAAAATGTATGGAGTGCAAAAGCACTGAATTTGACGAAGATAGCAACGGATATCAATGTTGCCGAATGTGTGGAACGATATTAGATAATACCATTATGGATTATGGAAAAGATACTACTACTTATTCGGATTCAACGGTTGATAATGAAAGATGGGGATTGCCAAAGTCGAATCTGATTCACGATGGCGGATTGACTACTGATATTGATTGGCGAAACAAAGATTATTCGGGACGTAGTATTAGTTCTTCAATGCGAAGAACAATGAATCGGTTGAGGACTCAACACCAGCGAACTCGAATTAAAGATGCTATCGAAAGAAACTTAGTAGTGGCTCTGGCGGAACTGCAAAGATTAGCCAGCCAAATGGATTTACCAATGGGTATTAGAACTGAAGCGGCACGATATTATCGGCAATCAGTAGATAACAAATTAGTGAGGGGTCGTTCCATTGAAGGTGTAGTAGCGGCTTCACTTTACTTAGCGTGTCGCATGACGAATCAACCTCGAACATTAGATGAAGTAGGACACTATTCTCGAACTGGTAGAAAAGAAATTGGAAGAACTTATCGTGCCATCGTAAAAGAATTAAAATTACAGGTGCCCTCTGCTGATGCTAAAGGATATGTGCCTCGTTTTTGTGCTACCTTGAATTTACCTTTGAAGGCTACTATAGAAGCCAACCGAATTATTGACGCTTGTCGCTCTGATAACTATGCGGCGGGTCGTGGACCTACCGGTATTGCGGCGGCGGCAGTTTATTTGTCGGCTATGTTAGTTAATCAACCTCGAACTCAAAGAGAAGTGGCTATGGCGGCCGGAGTGACGGAAGTCACTATTCGTAATCGCTATAAAGAGATGTGTGCTACTATGAATTTGAATCCAGATAATCCTTCGACAACAATTCAAACATGATTGAAGGGTTTACTATGTCTACTATCGAAGTATCAATAATATTATTTAGCAGTCTGCTGGCAATTTTAATTTGGTGGTTAGGGTTACTGAGTAGTAGATTAAATAATCATAAAAATGAAATTAGTATTTTAGAATCTACGATCGTGACCAAAGATCTGGAAATAGAAAATCTTTTACAAGAAGTAAAGAAACATAAATCCAGAGCGGGACAACAAGCGGCTAAAAAAGGTCAAGCCATAGAAAAATGGACTCCTTTTCTTAAAGCCGATGGAATCGAAGAACACTGGAAAGCCGAAGATTGGAACTTTATTGGGAATCCTTTAGATTATTTAGTTTTCGACTGGCATCAGGATAGCGAAAAGAATTTAGAATCTGGAGGCATATATTTTGTGGAAGTCAAAGTAGATAAAAGTAATTTAACTACAAAGCAACGAAGGATCCGAGATTTAATAAAAGAGGGAAAAGTTCATTGGAGATTAGTTAGATTGGATTAGTTGAATTGGAAATCTAATTCACCACAAAATCCATCACTGCAAACTATTTCATAGTATTCAAAAAATTCTTCGGTGTCGCCATCAGATAGGGCAAAGGCTTCTGTGCCAGCGGCTACATAAAAAGATAGCCAGTGCTGAAACATTTGATAATCTGGATCAACGACCGTATCAAAAATAATTTTTATTCCATCTCGGGTGTGCACCCAAAGGTCGGCCACCCAAGGATCCACCTCACATTCTGGTTTTTGAACCACAGACCATATTGAAAACATTAATCACCTTCTGGAGTATTATCTATTATCTCGTTGAATTATTAACTATTTAATAAATCGCTCCTCTAAACGAAACGGTTAAATACTTGAAATCACGGTAGCCATATTATGACTTCGGGAATTTCCGCTACGATTGAACAACAGAATGATGGCTACAAGGCGAGCCGATGGACTAAGAACGGCGACCGAGGATTGACCGACCGCATTTATGTAGATGCGGCTGACGGCACCAAGGTTGGCTTTTACGATTTAGTTAAGGGTAACTGGGTCTTAGATAAGAATAACCGCACACACATGATTGGACTTGTGGACGATGCTACTGAGGCAAAAGTAGTGCTTAATGTAATGGGTCGTGGTATGGTGAACATCGGAGAGAAGATGTCCCTTATGCCGCACGAAGGTCCTATCTTTGGACATGGTGCTAACTTGACTAAGGATTGGTTGATTGCTAATGGTCGTGCCGACCAATTGAGTCTGGATGATTTCTTCGATGCTTGTTTTGAAGGCGGCGAAGCATGGCTCAACGAACACCGCCGCCGCTACAATTGATTGGGTGATGTTGTGGAATACCGAGTTACCATTGGAAATGGAAACATATTGGTTTTCGCAGACGACCCTAACGATAAGAAACTACTTCGGATTTCTGTAGTCGAAAAAGACGATCCTAATTCGGGATTATTTTTAGGCCACTGTAAGCGTGAAGAAGTAAAGCGAGTCGGTCGCTCGGTGTGAAATAAACACCGCAAAGTATAAATACTATGGCCTTCATAGAGAATAGTATGGAACGAGGCATAATCTTTAATCGCCGCTTAGAAGAACGCATAGACCGCTATATGTCTTCGCACAGAATGGCTATGGATCCAAGAACCGTGATACACAATATGTTTCAGAAAGGTTTGTGGCCTCGAACTGAGCAAACACCTAAGAGATTATCATACTACTTTAGAGTATCGGGTAAATATTCAAAGGTGGGAACCAATCGACCTTTTACCTATGTCTGGACTGGACATGAAAGGTGAAAGCCCAACCGAAGGTTCAAAGACCCTCCTTACTTTCTCATAGTTCTTCTTCATCAAGGTTCTGGCTCTGACTCTCTGATTCTTCATCGGAAGTATCGTGGGAATCGGCCACAAATTCTCCAATGGTCTTCCAAGAGGACATACGCTCTCGAGTAGATTTTTGCAGGGGTGGATGTATCTCTGATACATGGTCGGCCGCCATATGTAAATGTCTTTCGTCTAAACCATGATCCGCCATAAATTCTAAACGCTCCATTACCATAGCGTGTCTTCTTTCTTCTCGATCCATATCTAAATCATGGCCACGAGCCGCCGGGGACAAATTAATTTCTTCTAATTGTTCTTGTTTCCACAATTCTAACATAGAAGTAACTATCAAAGTCGCCAAAGTTCCGACAATGGCTAAAAGGGATACGAATCCTTCAAGATTAGGAATTACTCTATTCGGTTCTAAGATTCCAAAAGTAATAATTGCCGTAGCAGAAAGTAGCCAGGTCCAGACTATAGGAACTCCAACTCGCCGCATCATTTTATCATTAAAAGTATCGGCTCTAAGTCTTCTACGAGATGATTTCTCCATAATGAGTATTTCTGTTTCCAACTATATAAAAAGTAGGGGGCTTAGTATTAGTATTAAATAGGTAGACTGAAATTAACTATTATGTTTCAACAGTGGGCTGCAGATAACGGCTACACTGTCTTACAAGTTAATGAGGAATCACACTTGATAGATAATTCGGAATTTTGTGTAACTATAGCAGATGCAAAAAAGATTTCTCCAGTGTATCCACTGCGTTTTAGATGGAGAACTTGTAATATTTGTTCTCAAAACTTCGATATCACACGGGGCGGATTCGGTTATCGATGTGGGACTTGTAGAAAATTTGCCCAAGAAATTAAATAGATTAAATTAAATGGAGGAAGTAAGGATGGAGAAAATAGGTCAAACTCGTTTGACGATGAGCAAAGATGCTACCGTTAATGTATATGCCGATATCTATATGAAAAGTCAAGAAGATGTAGACGATTTATATTTTGTAATGTTTAATATTTTGTCGGATCCACTTCGATTATCTTTGTGCGTAGTTTCTGAATTCTATGATTATTTAGTCCAAAACCATAATTATTCTGTGGGACAGTTGGATCATATGTTAAAAACGAATCCCGAACAATATTTGGCCTTAGTGCAAAGTCATTATGCAGACATGGTGAACACCAGTGCAGTAGAAAAAGTGAAAATTTCTTTAGACTCCCAAGCCAGTGCTGATTCAGCACGAGCCATCGTGACCAGTTTGCTAAGTAAAGGAGAATTCAAACAAATTTCTACCTACCATATTCCAGGTCGAGAACCTTTTGTGCGAGAGCAAATGGTAGATACCAACCCACTGAGAGGAGAATTAACGGTAATGCTGGACATAATTAAGAAATGGGAGAATTTTGATCTGGATACTTATATGAAAGATTTATCTCAGAAGGTTTAAGTAGGTAGTCGAACAGAGGGGTTAGTATGAGCGATATGGAGAATCCCCTGTATGCACATATTGAAAACAACAGAGATTTGAATGTAGAGGCCGTAGGTTTCTTGATGAGGTATAATTTCCTTCATCAAGGCATGATTCCGAACACAGTAACGGCTGAAGAAGCCGAAGCAGACGAAACTGGACAAACTATAGAATCCGAAGCCCACCCGCTTCAAGTTGCTATGGTTGAATTGGCTACGGAATCTGATTTTCTACTCAGAAAGTCGGTTTTGGTAAACGATGGTGTCGGTTTCCCACAGTTCGATTTCGTGACTAAGGACCCTGATTATGATTCCATGAGAGATAGAGCCGTTGCTCTTTCTGGTTCAATGGAAGAATTGGCGAAAGAATTCGACATTCAGAATGTTTCATCTCTGTTCTTCTTGAAAGAAGAAGCCTTTGCAGAAGCCGAAGCCGCTGGTGAAGCAGTAGAAGCCGCAGCAGATTCTTCCGAAGAAGAATGATTGTTCTTCAAGGATGTGAATTTTATGGATGCCCAAGATGTGGCCAATTTAGAACAATTGGTAGATGAGTTAGTAACTCGTGGTGACGACCTTAGAGGATTCGCTATGCGAGCCACTTTTTATGAACCCGAAACACATCCCGAATCACATCCGTTGCTGGCTGGAATGCAGTTAGTAGCCAACGCTAACGATCTAAAATTAGAGAGAAGAATTTTAGCCTTCTCCGACAGAAATCTTTTACAATATGATTTGTCCTGGACAGGCAGTAATAAAATATTAGTAGATACGGCTCAGAAAGTTTCCGAAGCATTATCGACTACCGTAAACTCCATGAATTTACAGCCACAATTTGATTTTACTTTTATTGGTTCTCCGGCTCCAGACCATGTTGTAATTCCGGGCACTGAAGAAGAATGATTATGGAGTAACTGTTCCATAATTATATACAAGCCATACAGTTATATACTTAATCGCTGGTGTGATAAAATATGAGTGCCACAGATCCCGGCAAGAATGCGATTTATGCTATGCGAAATAGAGATTATCGAGTATCGAGAGGCGGAATGCGTCCTACCAGTGCTTCTTGTATAATCAAGAATGAATTTGGTGATGATACTTTAGTTGGAAAATGCCATCGAGCAGAATGGTATCGATTGAATGGGATAAAGCCTACTGACCCTCCAACTGATAGGTCATTCGGAATTTTTGCAGCCGGAATTGGAATGGAAGATTATTTCCAGAACCTCTGGCAGACTCAAGGAGTATTGTTAGCCGGAAATGTAATTAATTATGGACAAGTAGGAGATGACCCACGAGTAGTTATCTCCGGAGAATCCGATATTATTTTGCGTGACTTTGAAATGGATGCGGATGGACAAATAATTAGAATTCATCAAGACCGTGCTTTTGGAATTGAAATGAAAACTTGTCGTGGCCACTTTGCCCAAAAAGAAATTTTTGGAAGAGGTAACAAAAAGTATCCAATGGGTAAACCTAAGATGGAACACATTATGCAGACGGCTATGTATTTAATGATGCGACAACGCCATGAAAATCATTATGGAGTAACTATTCCTTATTATTTAATTTTCTACTTTGATGTAGCGGATGGAACTTACACTTCATTTAAGATATCACTTTCTAATGGTTATGAAGGAGATGTAATCGTAGAAACTTTAGATGGAAAAACAGTTGCTCCGGATCCAGTTTATGGATTACAAATTGGTGAGCCAGTAGTTCCTTGGGAGGGATTGAATACCGAAAATATTTTACAAAGATATTCTGAAATGGCGGACAAGTTAGAATTAGAAGACCCACCAGAAAGAGAATATCAATTGCGATATGATGAGAAAACGGCTCGAAGAAAGTTCGCTATCGGAGATTTGTCTAAAACAAAGTTTAATGAATGGGAAAAGAAGCCTTTGGCGGAAGTCGGTGACTGGCAGTGCTCATATTGTGATTTCAAAAGCCATTGTTATCCGGTATCAGTCTTTACTGCTGATGTAGAATCCGGAGTTCTCACTATTGATGAAGCAATGGCGGAATTAGGCTACGACCTTTGAATAACGACAAAAGTAGTATCATCTACTTTAGGTCCATCATTACTTTGCTTTCCTTGGAACTTTCGAGATTCAGACCAGGGAGTGCTTTGATTAGGATTAGTGTAAACTACATCTTCTATCGTTTCCATCAAGATATCTCGAGTAACATCGGATATATTATTTTCTATTAGTATGGCGGCCATTTCGTCTACAAAAATATTGTCCCACAATCCGTCTGATCCTAAAATTAATTTATTGCCAGGTTCAAAATTTATATTGTAAACGCTGGGATCATCGATCTTAGAAATTAAAGTCTGATGTTTTTTACTTACCATATATGGAGTATTTGCTCCTTTCATTTGTTGATTAGTAGAACCCTTGATAATAGTATCATCATTTGTAATTTGCATAAAATTACAATCTCCAATTTGATAAATTATTCCTTCGCCCGTGTCTTTCTCAATGATTGCTAAAACTAATGTGCAAGCCCCCGGAACAAAAACATTTTCTAAACTTTCTTCAATTAAGGTATCCGGATCGGTAACTCCTCGTAAAATTAAACTTCTCATTTCGTCTAAAAACTTATGCGTGAACTTAGCAGCAGAGTATCCATATTTAGATTTCCAACCCCCGACTCCATCGGCTACGGCAGCAAATAATTTTCCACCATAGTTTTCTATTAGAAATCCATCTTCGCCTCCAAAATCCCTCTTACGAATATGAGGAATCATAGCAAAAGATTCTGAATAAGTCATATAAGTTCACTAAATTATTAGGCTACCAACTACTTATTGCTTCGCAATCGGTTGTCTTAAGTAGGTGATATCAAGTCCTTTTTAACCTATGATGGCAGAAATTGAAGTTACGGGAAACACTTACGCTTTCCGTAAAATTTTGAAAGCCAGATACAATCTTCGATGGAATAGAAGGAGAAATTCTTATTATTCTCGAATGGATACGGAATCGCCTACGCTTCGTAGATTACGAGATTATTGCCGAGAATTCAAATTGACGCTAAAAGTTAATGGAACTCAAGCCAATACTTCTTATGCGGCTTCGGCCGAAGAAGACGATTTCGATTCTTTTTTAGTAGACTTGGCAGAAGATGAATCTCAAGAATTGTTAGGTAAAATCGGAGGGATGCCTCCACTTCCGGGTCCTTCAGAAAATGGCCCGGGATTTCACAGTGTATCAGTTAATAGAGATGATGAACCTCGATGGGATGTAAAGCCTTGGTTTGACGGCACAAGGTTTCAAGACCCTCGGATAGAGCAAAGTCAAGTGATTCCGATTGTGATGGATGCTTTGAATATGGGATACGAAAATGTGATTATTGAATGTCCTACGGGTTCTGGAAAATCCGCCCTGGCCATGATGATTCCTAAAATGGTGGATGCTGATGCTTATGTGGCTACTTATCTGAAAGGATTACAGGCTCAGTATATGCGAGAAATGCCTTTTATGAGGTCGGTGATGGGACGAGGAAATTATGATTGTAAATTAAAAATTTCTCCCGGAGTTAGAAATCTGGATCAAGCGAACAATGCTTTAGCCGCTCATCGGGCGGGCACAGATACTCAAGATACTTCGGCAACTTCTCCCAAAGCCCACTTAGCCCCGTGCCGAACTTGCGGCCCGGAATTTAAATGCGATTATAAACCCAGTAGTTCTGGAGGTGGAAGCGGTGGTTATGACTGGTGGGATACTAAAGAATTGTGTGATTATTTTTCCGCTCTGGCAGCGGCCCAGAAATCTCGCTACTTTATTTCGAACACTTCTTATTTGATGGCGTTAGGACAGGCGGGTAGCCTAATACTGCCGCCTCGAGATTTACTAATTATTGATGAGGCACACCATTTACCAAATGCGTTAGCCGGTTTTTATGCGGTAGACTTGAACAATCGGCATCTGGAAAGGTTGCTGGGAGTTCCGTCCTTTGACGAAGTAGTGTCTGATCCAAACCTGGCGAAAACTCGAGAAAAGTTATTGAGTCCCTGGAAAGGATTGGTAGAGAGCAGAGAAAATAAAAATAATTCAGTTCACCCTATTGGTTTTCCAGAAGTGCCTTCGGTAACTTCGGACTCCAGTTCGGAAATGCTAAAGTTAGGAATTAAAGTTTGGCAAGCCTATTTAGAATTCTTGGCAAATAAAATTGGAAAAAATATTGCTACTGATCAGTATACGGATGAAAAAGATTTAGCCTTTGCTTACAACTATGTGGCCAAACTTGGAAATTTAATTTCTTCACTGGAAGAAAATCCTCGTAATTGGGTATGGAGCAAAGATGATGACGAGGCTCCGACTTTACTAAAGTTTCAACCGATAGATATCGGAGAGTCGGCCGAAGAACTATTTCTAAAATTAGGAAAACAAAGAATTTTTATGAGTGCCACGATTCCCTCACCACAAGTGTATATGGAGGAACTGGGTTTAGATCCAGAAAAAACTTTTTTGGTAAAAGTGAACTATAGTAGTTTCCCGACTGGTAATCGACCGATTGTAACTACCGTTACGGGCGGTAAAATGAGTTATGCAGGTCGAGATGAAAAAGCATTTAATCAAACGGCGGAAGCAATATTACAAATTATTAATCTACACTCGGGACAAAAGGGATTGATACTTCCACATACTAATGAGATTGAGGAAAAACTTTTGTTGGCTCTGGAAGATTTGGATCCGACAGTGGTGGAAGAAAGATTGCTGACGCACAGTAAAGAAGTGGCGGAACGAGAAGAAGTATTGGCCGAATTTGAGGCAACTCGAGATGATGCCGTTTTAATTTCAACTTATGTTGGCCAAGGTTACGATGGAAAACATTGTGATTTTTGTATTATCGTAAAAATGCCTTTCCCTCCTTTGGGTGATATTAGAACACTTAAGAAAATGGAGGCTAATGATGAATGGTATAAATCTGAAACAGCAGGTGCTTTGGTTCAAATGTGTGGGCGTGTGGTGCGAGCAGCGGATGATACAGGAATAACTTATATTATCGATCCTACCTTTGACTTCCACTATCGAAAAGGATTTAATAATCAACCTCTACAAAATTATGTGCCAGAATATTTCAATGAAGCCATTATATAATATTAAATAGTAGCGAGTCTATATAATTAATTGATATTATGCCCTACGAATACTATTTTAATGCAACTCGTGTGATTGATGGAGATACCGTAGATGGATTTATTGATTTGGGATTTTCAGTTCATCGTAAAATTAGAGTTCGAATGGCGGGAATAGATGCTCCCGAATCTCGAACTCGAGATGCCGAAGAAAAAATTAAAGGTTTAGCGGCTAAACAACGATTAGAAGAAATGATTGCTAATGCGGAAATTCTTGTGATAAAATCTTTGGGAGTGGGCAAGTATGGTCGCTGTATTGGAATTCTTTATGATGCGGATAATGAGGATCCGACTAAGTGGAAAAATATTAATCAGAGTTTAATTAGTGAAGGCTTTGCTACCGAATATGTAGAGTAATAAAGCAGTAGAAATAGTTAAATAGGTAGTTTACCTCTTTTATTTCTATGGTAGTTCCGAAAGGAAAGGAAGTCAAGGTGGCTCTTTGTGGCCCAATGGCTTCGGGCAAAACATGGTTAGCAGAAAAGTTGGTTGAAGATTACGATTTGACTCGAATTAATCTGGCGGGCAAAGTAAAAGATATCGCCGCCGATTTATTTTTCATGCAACCGGAAAACAAAGACCGAGTATTACTTCAAGAAATTGGAAAGAAAATGAGAGATATTCGACCTTCGGTCTGGGTAGATTACTTATTGCATGAAGCCGACCATATTGGACAAGTAGTGTGTGATGATGTAAGATTCATTAATGAGGCTCAAAGATTACAAGCAGATGGATTTACCATAATTTTATTGGAAATCTCAGAAGATCTACAAAAAGAAAGATTACAAAGAACTTATCTCGATAATTGGGAAGTGCATTGGAACGCTCGCCGTGATGCTTCGGAGTTAGATATGTGGGGTGAAGAAATCTTAGAATATATTGATGGCACCATTTCCGTCCAAGATGGAGAGATAACTTATCAAAAATTGATAAATATGTTGAAAACATTAGATGTTATCGAGTAAACACAGACTTTATATAGACGGAAGGCTGAATAATAGATATGACGCTCCAGTGGGTAGACAAGAGTTCCGGCAAAACTACTATGTCGGGAACCAGTCCAGGAAAGGATTATTTACCCGTTTTTATGATAGAGATTCAAAACAAAAAACACGGTCTGATTGTTTATCGTTCTACGATTCCAGATTTTTATGTTGATGTGGTTAGTAAATTCTTCGTAAAAAATATCGGAATAGGAAAAACAATAGTAGCAGTAAATGATCCAGATCTACTTTTAATAGATTTTCAAAATGATAGAAAAAGTTGGGAATTTGTAAAGACTTTAGCAGAAGCCTGTCCATATTTCGAAGTTAGAAGTTCAGAACAACCTTATGTATTGGGTATAGAATACGATTCGGATGCGTTGCCTTCCGAAGACTTAAACATAAAATTTGAAGAAATAGAAATCGAAGACCTCAATCAAGGTCGTAAAGGAATGACTGGAGGAGGCGGTAGTGGAAAAGGTGGAAAAGGTGGAGGACCACCAGCACCCGCACCAGGTCCAGCACCGGAACCCAAACCAGATCCAGACAAATGGGTTAATGATAATCCAGTGAGTCCAAAAGAAGGTAGCCAATCTGGAGGTTCACCATCGGGAGAACAGGGTTCTGGAGAAACTTCTGGAGAAAGTCAAGGTGATTCCAGTCAATCTGGAGGACAGCCTGGAGGACAATCTGGCCAAGCAAGTGGACCAGGACAAGGCCAGGGTCAAGGAAGCGGACAAGGTGAAGGCGGAGAAGGAGAAGGTTCTGGAGGAGATGGACAAGGCCAAGGAGAAGGAGAAGGCGGAGATGGTGGAGAAGGTTCTGCAGATGACGAAGGAGAAATACCAGGAAGTTGCCAAGAATGTGCCGACAATGCCGAAGCAGCCAACGAATCGATGAGTGATAGTGACTCTCCCGAAGACTCTATGGAAAAGGCTAAAGAAGCGGCCGATAATGCTAAAAAGGCTCAAGAAATGGCTCGTGAATCTAATGATGAAGCCGATAAAAAAGCGGCTGAAGATGCTCGACAATCTGCAGAAGAAGCCATCGAAAAGGCAAAACAAAATGTAGAAAATAATTCTTCAGAGGAGGATCCGTCTGGAAGTGACTCTGATAAAAAAGAAAAATTAGATGAATTGGATCAAATGAAAGAAGACTTAAAATCTGATTTTGAAAAAGGAATGGAAGATATTCGAAATGAAATGGATGAAGATTCCGAAGGCTCTGAAGATTCTGAAGATTCTGAAGACGAAAAAGATTCTGACGAAACTTTCATGAAACTAATGAAAAAGTTATACAAACTTCAGCCCCTGGCAAAAACGGACGAAGAATTTGCTGAATTAGAAATAATAAAAATGGAAATTCGAAAGAAATTTGGAGCATCACCTACAGCGGCGGCCGCCGAAGATGTAGAGTGTAAATGTGAATATCATCCAGTTAGCACTTGGGAATGCAAACCATGTTGGCGAAAAAGAATAGGAAAATAATTGGGTGGACTAATATGACGATCAATATTGTTGATAAAATGATAGAAAACGCCAATACGGATTGGCTGGCTCGTGCCTCAGAATATCAAGCCGACCGTGCTTATGCTTATTTTTGGATGGAAACTTTGAGCAATGAAGATCTATCGGACGAAGAAAAATTTATTTTATTCGATAAAGGATATCTGGAGTTAGTAGACGAAGATAATGATCCATACGATTTTGTTAAATTTTTGATGGCTCTTAAAATGAGAGATACTTGGGATGCCAGCAGTGGAGATTATGACCCCATAGCAGAAAGTGAATTTGATATAATAGTTAATACCAAAATGAGAGCCGACTTTAATGATTTCGCTAAAGATTGGGTGGATCTTACTGATGACGAAGCATATGAAGAATTTTATATAAAATACTCTCGAGATTTTAAGAAATCCTGGATCAGCAAACTAATTAAAGATACTCCTACTGATGAACAAATTTTTGGAGATCTGTGGAAAGAAATTTCTGAAGAATCAGATCTATCAGAAAAAGTTATAGATGAACTGCCAGTTGAAGACGAAGAAATTGTTGAGGATAAAAAAATGTTAGATTTAATCGGTGGATCTTCGGTCTGGGTGAATGAAGACGATGGTTCAATTAAAATTTCTCGAACTCAACCCGGCGACAATTATGTTTTAGTAGAAAGTGTAAATACTGGATACAAACAACAAAATGGAAAAACTATTTTCGTGCCATCTACCTTAGATGGTGTAGCCGATTGGTGGATGTCGATTGGGAAATCTCGATTAGACTTAGATAGAAAAGACAATACTACTCTTGTTATTAAAAATGGAGGAATGTATTCTAAAGACTGGATACGAAGATATTTCTTCGTAAAAGATAAGGATGGCGACCTTATCGTATCCTACTAATTATTAAGTAGTAAGTAAACGAAGGGATTATCATGCAGTATGAACCTTGGAAAACAGAATTTGCCAAGTTCACTGATGCTTCTATTGAAGAAATGAAGCGTCATTCCGATGATACACATTTAGAAAGAGAGTGGATGACTTACATTTATGAAGAAGATTATGGAATTATGATTAGCAATGGTAATATGCCAGTGCTTTATCGGGACGAGAGTGGGGAACAAAAGATTTTTGATACCCGGGCGGCTGCAGAAAAGTTTCAGAAAGAAAATAATATTCCGGGACAGATCACGACCGTTTACCATTTGGGAGAAGTTTCTTATGGAGAAGAATCCCGAATAGAAGTAAACCCTGCTACTAAAGAAATGCAAGATGCGGCTCTAAAACAAGTAAACCCTAAAAATAGAAAATGGACTATTCACGGACATCCCCTAAAAGATGGAAAAATATACACGGGCCGACAATATTTCAGTTCGACCGATATCTTACAAGAGTTTTTAAATTCTCGAGATACAAATAATAAAGTAGTCCAATTCATCGTATATCCTCATCAACAAAAAGATACTAATACTGGGAAAAAAGCGATTCACAACAGAGTTAGAATATTAATATTCCCAGATGCGGCTACAGTTAAACAAGCCATGCAAGAAGCCAATCCAAATGTAAATGTAGATGGAATCAGTTTAGAAAATGGTTTTAATAAAAATGCGGCCGATGGAAGTCTACAAAATGCGGCCGGGGTAGACTGGTTTGCCTTCCAAGAAGCATTGGGGAAGCGAGGCTACATGGGTATTGTAGATATCGAAGGTAAGAAATCCGGTGCTCGAAAGGCAGAAGGAATAAGTAAATTGTTCGGAGCCGAATCTGGACAATCAGAAAGAATAATAAAATCGGCTACAGGTGCAGTCTTGATAGGGGCAATACTGTATTACCTATTCGGTCATGAAGATTCTCCCTTTGCAGATGTCGAAGTAATCGATGATAAAAATGCGGAGGCGGAGAAGCATTGGTGGCATCAATAGATATTATTCAACAGTTAAGTGCTAAAGAAGCACTACTGCGAGCCTTCAATAATCAAAATATTTTTGTGATTCGTAAGATATATATGGATGATGATACGGATCAAATAATGACGGCTACCTATACCAAAACCGAGTTGGGAGCCGAATCTTTTGAGGCGGATACGATGGAGTATTTAGGTTCTGGCTACGGAGGTTCCGTATACCGTTTGAAAGATAATGCGGGTAAACCAATAGACAAAGTTTTGAAAGTAGTGAGAACATTTCCTAATATTGAAAATGGTCACCCATTTAAATATTCAGAATTGTTAGTAAACACTCCAGTTGCCGATAGAAAAAAGTTTTATCCCGGATCCTTAAAATCTATGACGATGAATAGAATCCAAGCAAACTTTTTCAAAGAACTACTTCAGTTAAAAGACGATGCTCCGAATGGATTACCTATAACTTATAAATATGCGGAAGGTAAATTACCAAGCAGTCTGCGAAATGAAATGATAATGGCCAAAAAAGATAGTGAGAAAAAGTTTCCCGAAGATGCTTATGTTTCCTTGTGGATTATGGAATACATTCCTTGTGTTTACAAAAATGAATTTTGTGGAAAAATTCCGGTTCGCAGAAAGTGGACAGTTTCCAATCTAAAAAATAAATCTTATACTAAAGAAAACGAAGCCTATGGAGAAGTTGCTAAATTTGTATTAGAGGATATGGGGTATGTAATGAAAGATGTAGTCAATCCCCGCAATTTTGGAGTTCGTAATAGTGGTGAAATTGTTTACTTCGATCCTTTCTTGATTCCGTATCCTTCTCAAGAACTAAATACTAATGAAAAATTAATGGCCAGTTTACTTTATGGTTTTGATGGAGAAGAAAAATTCCAAAAAGCCATCGATAACGGGACTTACTTCAAATATCGATCATTTTAGTGCAAATTTATAAAGGACAAATGGTTAAATAGGTAGTCACCATCACTACATATTAAGCCCAACACGGGCTGGAAGTGAAAAAAATGGCTAAGAAAACAGATGTGTCCAGTTTCCTGGACGAAATAGCAAAGATGAACGAAGAAAAGGCTGAGGCAACTAAGCCCGCATATGTCGAGAGAGATACCTTCAAGGTTGATCACGATGTTCTATATGAGGGTCTGGTTGAGGGTTACACCCCAGGAATTGAGGGTAACTACACTGTCGAAGGACAGGAAAGAACTCTTAACACTGCTGTCCGCCTGATTGGTGCTCGACCAGTCGGCTCTGATGGTCCAAACGACCGCAGGTCTACTATGTGGCTAACTGGCTACACTCAAGAGCATTTGGCTACTGCTGTAACTAACGCACAGAACGCTGGAACTGAGTTCCCAATGTCCGCCAGATTCCTACTTCACAAGGTAGAATCCGGTAACGCTGGCAGAACTTACAACAGACTATCCATCATCATCGATGGAACCGTTGCTGAAGTCCCTGCAGTCCCAGCAGACCAATTCTCAGACAACTGAGTATCTGAAAGGATAACTTCTTCGATCTGACGGATTTACGAAAACCCATGAGAGGGGTTCTGACCGGCCCGAGTGCTGGAATGACGAATCTCTCTTGTGGGCATCCAACACGGTTATTGCACATTCGCCAATAACCAAAACTACTTCATCATAGCGTTAGCCTTCTGTATATATTTAGCATTATTAAATAGGTAATCACCAGGATGAGTATATATGAGCGAGGCGGCTATTCCAAAAGTTATCGTGGACTATGTTCGCCGGTGTGTCGAGGGTAAAGAAGGCACATTACCATTTACTCAACGCTCAGTGTCTTTAGAAGACGCATACTATTCCAAAGTCACAAAACAATACATTGTGGGTTCGGGCATTGTAGTCAAACAGGAAGCCACCACACTTTCTCGAAAGGCTAAAGACAAAGTAGCCATTAGATTTACTATTTCTGATGGAAATCACGCTATCGATTGTTTAGCCCATGATGGAAATATAGAATATTTACCTGGATCTAAATCTCCAGTAGAACTTACAGAAATTATGAAAGTAGTCGATGATTCTATGAAAAACGGAACACGAGTAGCATTTAGTGGAAAGTATCATACAGTAGAAAACAAATTACTTTTTGTTATCGATTCTTTGTCCACAATGAAAAATGAAACAAAATCTTTGATGTCTGATCAGCAACTGGAAAACTTTTTGAATCTGTGTAAGAAGAATAAATTAACTCCGTTAAACTTAATGATGCGACAAGATACTCTTTGGTCGCAACTTCATGCTAAAGATTACTTCAAGAAGGCCATCATGCTATTCTGTTTATCACCATACGATAAACTGCAAATGATACATATTGGAATAGTGGCTTCAGTAGGAGAGGGAAAAGACCACATGATTGAAAAAGTAGTGCAACCCTTAGTAAAATGTGGTATGGCTTCGTCCGGAAAACTTTGCACAATTCCAGGATTATTTGGAGCCATGAACGGAGATGATATTAACTCTATCGAATTAGGATTGATTCCAAAACATAATAATGAAAGAATTGCGGTATCCGAATTCCAAACTTGGAATGAAGATGTTTTCGGAGAATTAATGAATACGATGGCCAATGGGAAATTTACTATGCAAAAAGGACAAGTCGATACTACTCGAGATGCTCTCACAAATATGTTATTTTTAGGAAATCCTCCGGCTTACTACAACGAAGAAAATCACGATAAAAGAGAAATGTTAGCGGCTTTCGGAGAGTATACTTACCAAATTATTTCTCGACTTACTTTGATATTTACAGAAATGAGTCTGGCAGGGGATGATGCCGAACATAAAATTAGGAAAATTATGTTGATGGGTGCGGAAGGTAAATTCGAACAAGGAAAAGATAAAGAAGACCTGGAAATGTGGAGAAATTTCTTCCGAGAATATTTAGCAAAAGTTTCTCGAATGGATCCAATATTTGGAAAGTTAGCCCCTACTCTGGATTCTACTTTTGATGAAATGAAAAATCGCCCACAATATCAATCTGCATTCTTGTCCCGAGCCAAAAGAGATTATCGAAAGTATCAACAGTTTTTGAATCTGGTAAAATCATTTGCTAAATTAGATGGATCTCCACAAATAACTTTGAGTCATCTAATGCAAGCCAGACAACTTTTTGAAAAGAGTTTAGTTACTTTAACTGAAGATTTCCCAATCCAAGCAATGGAAGCCGGAATAGATATTGATTTGCTTACGGTCTGGGAGATAGCCAAACAAAAAGGTATTTATGATAATCAAAAAGATATTCGTTCTGCGACCGGCATGACGATCGCCCAATTAGATAAATTAATCGAAATGGGTGCCATCGATAAAATGTCCAACAATACTTATGCGATTCGCCCAGATTTTGATTGGACTAAGGGAGGGAATAATTAATGACTAATGCAGAAATGACTTGGTATTATCTGAGGATTTCTTACTTCCCACAGTTTATGGCGGGAGTCATGAGGATCGAATGGCCAGAAAGATTCGAAATTTTAAAAGAATTATATGATAATGATCCGGAAGACATTCCTTGGACAATTCGGAGTGATGACCCTATGGCCGACATGATGAGATGGGTCGGCAGTAAAGGAGAATCCGCCTATTTCAAATTTTTCGTAAAGGGAACTACAGTAAATGAAAATGGTTCTTTCAAATTGCATCCTAACATCAGTAAATGTTTAGGAGTATTCGGTATCGGAACTGACGAAAGACCTTGATATAATCAGCCTAACGGCCATCGGAATGAAATGAAGGTGTCGCAGTGCGGGTTTAAAGACCCGCTAATCACCGCCTTACTTCCTCAGTTTTTTCGGCAACTGTCTGCGACAATATAGGTTAGGTATTAACACCTATATAAGACTTCTGATAGATATTCCAGAAAAGGAAAGAAAAGGATTAATGAAATTATTAATTATTTTCGACTATTTCCCAAGCGGCACACACCCAGTCGGCTCTAACTTCGGGATTACCCGAGAATTTACCACAATGATAGGCATCGGGGGAAATAAACATTACATAATTACAATTACTGCAATTTTTAGTTAGAGTTCCCTTTTGATAGGCTTCGGGTAGTGCCTCTGGGATTGGCTCTCCATCGGGATATACGGTAGGACGAGTCATAGAGTATAATTAGTAGTTCAACTATATAAGCATAGTCCTGTATACTAAAAATACTAAAAATACTAAACGGTTAAGTAGTTGGTAGTATGTAGTATATACTATATTAATGGTGATTCTATGGTTAGACCTCAAGGGATGACGGCGGCAGTAGAAAATCGAGTAATGTTAGCCATTGACCGAATGCTGACTTTAGACGAAGGTATCTATCAAGCGGCTCGAGCCGCTGGAACTACTCGTGCCAGTATTTTTAAGTGGCTGACTGCAAATAAAATTTCTTGGAGTCGATCTGGAAAATCCGGAAAAATTATTATTGAACCACCGATGTCGGCTCGGGTTAATGCTTTTCTTTCTAATATGGCGGAAGGAAAGTCGGCCAGTCAATCGGCTAAAGAAGCCGGAACTACGGTGCGAACTATGAGTCGTCAAACTTTAGACGATGGTAGCGGAACTCAAGTAAATATTATTTCTAAAGTAGGTAACCGCTGGGAATCTAATTTCTTAACACTTTTCCGTCATAACTTAGTAGTCTATGGAAAATTAATTGGTTTAGATAATAAACTTCAAGGCAAACCAGGAGCCACCGCTGGGCCGCTAAGGCGTGGAGCCAAGGGTCGTGCCGACCCTAACTATGCGGATATTTGGTGGCAATTCGATTTGGATGGTTTTTATAGCACATTTAATGCGGTAGAAACGGCACAATTTTATAAGCCAATGTTGGTGGCCTTCTTGAAAGGTAGATTAGAAAACTTTGATATAAAAGATGTCTTATTAGGAACTAAGTTTATGCAAAATTCTAAAGTGGCCTATCATGCCGCTCTGAATAATAGATTAGATACGGCTATGAATCTGGTAAATGTTTCTCAATTAGAACAGTTACTGCAGCGATACAATCTTCGATTAGCAGAAAAAATAAATATTGGTGTTGATTCTAATCGATTGGATCCGCAAAGCACTACTCCCGAATTTATTTCTAAAACGGCTACTTTGGTGCAAAATCCAATTACCGTTACCGGAGTATTCCAAACTTTCTTTTTGACTCAGAATGATCTGAAAATATTCCCACCAAAAGGAATGAAAATACCCTTTACTTATAGTCTAATATAGGATAAAAGTAAATAAGAAGTATTAAATATGTAGTAGTCATAGTAAAGCACATGACCAAGCGTATTACTGGTTCTACTTTAGCAGGTTTGACGACTTTATTGTCCGTAGTTGCTTCCCAAGCAACCGAATATACTGATGAATTCATCGTTGTAGCAGGTGCGGCAGGTGTAACTTTTGTGGGTCTTTGGTGGTCCGAAAACAAGAACAAGGTTGCCGATGAAATAGAAGATGCTATCGAAGATGCAACAGGTGTAGAAGTAGATGTTGATAAGGCTCTGGACAAGGTTGCGGATTCGATTTCCGATATAGTCGAAGAAACTTTGGATTCAGTCGATAAGGGAGAAGGTGATGTTTTACTTTCAGACGCATTAGAAGAATCCATTGAAAATGAAATCGAAGAAGAAACTGGCTTAGAAGTAGATGTAACCGTGCTATCGTTAGCCGAACTAAAAGAACTTTGCCGTGAGCAGGGTCTAAAGGTATCGGGTAAGAAGTCCGAATTGATTGCTCGACTTCAAGAGGCTATGTCCAGCGAGTAAATTTCAAATTTCAACTGACTAATTAACCTCTCGATTCACTTAAATAGGTGATAACCAAAGAGTCTGATACATGACTCAGCGTAAGCCAAAAATCATAGATTACGAACCTTACTACCAGTCTTTGAAAGAAGACACCGATGTAATTTATGATATTGTAAATGTTTGTCGTGCTCAAGGTCATGACCCCGAATTGGTTTGTGAAATTCCTCAAGCCAATGATTTGGCCGACCGCACTCAACAATTATTAGATTTTCTGCATACTCGAAATACGGCACAACATATCCGTGAATTGACGACACATCACGATGGTAATCGTGAATTAGTGGCTTTAGATATTGCTCGAATCGTAGCGGCAGAAACATATCTATATGGAGAATCTACAAAATGTTCTGACTGTGACGGATCGGGAACAATAAAAGTTGGATACCGTAAAAAAGATTGTGGAAGTTGTTCCGGAGCGGGGATCCAGATCAATTACAAAAATAAAATTAAAGAAAATACCTGGCAAGAAACTCTAAAAGAATTTGAAGACATTCCACCATCTTATCGAAGTAAAATTGCTAAAACTCGTATGGCTTTGTGTATCTATCATGGAGTGTGTGCAGGGTTGGCGGTGCTGACCGAAGGTATATTGGTGGCTCCGCTGGAAGGAGTGGTAAACTGCAGAATTATTTCTAATGAAGATAACTCTCGAAGTTTGGCTATTAACTATGCGGGTCCAATTCGGTCGGCGGGTGGAACGGGTCAAGCACTTTCAGTGCTAATCGGTGATATTCTTCGCCGTGATTTTGGTTTAGTGCCACCACAAATAACTTGGAATGAAGTAGAAAGATATAAAGAAGAAGTATCAAAATATTCTCGAGGATTACAATATCGACCTTCAAATCCACAACTGGAAGTAATTGCCAAAAATTGTCCCGTCTATATTGATGGAGAAGGAGTCGGAGATGAAGTATCGGGTCAAAGAGATTTACCTCGAGTGCCGACAAATAAAGTAAGAGAGGGAATGCTTTTGGTTATGTGTGAAGGATTGGTGCTAAAAGCACCAAAAATTCTGAAGTATACTGATACATTAGGATTTAAAGAATGGGAATGGTTGAGAGATTTCGTAGCCGGAAGCACGGAAGAAAACGAAAAGATTACGGAACTAAAACCGAATGGAAAATTTTTAGCCGACATGGTAGCAGGGCGACCTATATTTTCTCAACCTATGACTCCGGGTGGATTTCGACTTAGATATGGTCGTTCTCGATTAGCGGGATTGGCGACAACAGCCGTGCATCCGGCCACTATGAAAGTAGTTAATGGATTCTTTATTACGGGAACTCAATTAAAATATGAGCGACCTGGAAAGGGAACGGTGGTAACTCCTTGTTCATCAATCGATGGACCGTATGTAGAATTTCAAGACGGGTCTGCTAAAAGGATTCAAGACCCTGCGGGGTTGCCGAATGGATTAGCGACCGATCCGGAGTGGCCGATAAAAAAGATTTGGGATTTGGGAGAGTTACTGGTTCCGGTTGGAGAGTTCTTAGAAAATAATCATGTATTGCCTCCAAGTCCCTATGTGACGGAATGGCACACCCAGTTGGGTGGTTTGGAGTCGATAGAGTTAGGATATGATGGTGCTGGACTGGAACAAGCATTTGAGGAAGTAAGGGAAAATCCTGGATTGCCCCTACACCCGAGTCTATTTGGATTTTACTCGGAGTGTTCTGGGGAAGAATTAGAAGACTTGAAATCGAGAACTATCGTAGCAGATGACTTGCCAGTTAGGGTCTTGAAGACAGAGGAAACGGGACAGATTCCAGAACTGGTATATCGGCTTGGATTTGATGTAGATAAAGACGGAATTTTGACTTGTGTAAAGGGGGCTTTTTGGGGCTGGTTAGTCGAAAATGGTGTCCCGGTAGCCAATACTAAAATAGACGGCTGGAAATGGCTGGAAAGCACCTTAAATGGGCGTTATATTGTTCGACCTAACTTGACGCTTCGGATAGGTGCCAGAATGGGTAAACCGGAGGGTTCTAAGCCTCGTGAAATGAAGCCCGCTTTGCATTCCTTATTTCCGGTGGGACACCAGGTTGGAAATAAAAGATTGTTGCGGGAAGCGGCTCAAAAAGGAGTCAAAATTGAATTGGGTGCTCGAGTGCATCCAGCGACTGGAGAAACCACTTGGAAAAAATTTGTAGAGGTAAAATCTGGAGGAGAACCTTCTTCAGATTCAGTTTCGGGAGGGACTAAAATTGTGGAAACCGAGTTCAAAGAAATAGCCAGTCTGGATGTAGACTACAATAAACTTTGGGAAGAATCTTTAATGAAAGCCGAAGTAACTGGATCGCCGGATGTAAAAGGTATCAAGGGAATGAGCAGTATGGAAAGAACTCCCGAGGCTATGTTGAAAGGAGTGTTGCGGTATAAACACGGAGTATCCACTTTCCGAGATGGAACCCTTCGTTATGATATGGTAGATATTACGATGACTCACTTTAAACCAAAAGAAATTGGATTGACGGTAGAGAAAGCGATAGAGTTAGGATATGATACCGATTGGATGGGCGAAAAACTTGTGAATCCGGATCAGATCTTAGAATTAAGAGTGCAAGATGTAGTCTTGCCGATGAATTGTGCTGAAAGTTTATTGGCGGCCACACAATATTTAGACGAACTTTTAGAGAAATTATATGGGTTGCCTCCCTTCTATAACTGTAAAAATATTTCGGATTTGATCGGACATTTAGGAATGGGAATTGCCCCTCATACCAGTGGTTCAATTGTTTGCCGCATTATTGGATTTGCGGCGGTGAAAGGTCATTATGGACATCCGTTTTTCCATGCGGCCAAGAGAAGAAATTGTGATGGAGATATTGATGCTTTCTTGTTGTTGTTAGATGGATTACTTAACTTTAGTAAATCTTTTTTGCCCTCTACACGAGGAGGTCTGATGGATGCTCCTCTAATTTTGACGATGAAAATTAATCCTTCTGAAATCGATAAAGAGGCTTTAAATGTAGAAACCGTAACTCAATATCCAGTATCTTTCTATGAAGCCACTCAAAACTTCCCGCCCGCTAAAGAAGCAGTTAAAGCCGGAGTCGAAATAGTAGAAAATCGTTTGGGAAGTCCAGCAGAGTTATCTGGATTTGGATTTACTCATGATTCAGAAGATTGTGCCGGTGGACCGACCGACAATCCTTATACTGAGTTGGAATCAATGAAACAAAAAACTATGGCTCAGTTCGCATTAGGAGAATTACTTTATTCAGTAGATAATCAAGTGCAAGCCAGCAAATTAATTGACCGACATTTAATTCGTGATATGCGGGGTAACTTGCGGGCCTTTGGGCAGCAATCCGTAAGGTGTCCTCGATGTGGGGCTAAATATCGCCGCCCGCCGATTTCGGGATTATGTCGCACGGTGCTGTCGGAAAAATCTCATGATGAATCGATGACGGGTGAAGATGAAGTAGTGATGTGTGATGGAAATTTAATTTTGACGGTAAGTCAAGGTTCAGTTAAAAAATATGATGGACTAATGTCGGAATTAGTAGACCGTTATGGCTGTGATGAATATATTGAACAACTTTGGAATTTCGTGTCCCTCTGGGTATCACAAACTTTTGATGACCAGGACGAGTTACAGCAAACAAAATTATTTTAAAATAATTTACTGATTTATCCATAGGAAGGATCCGAGGGATCTTTATCATTTTCTAAATCTTTTTTATTTTCGTCAGCGTTATCTAACTCTAAATTCAGTTTGACTAAATTTTTGAGAACAATTTTTATTTCTTCTATTTCTTGATGTAAACTATCGACAGTTTCATGTAAATTATCTATTTTATGTCCCAATCGAGTAACCGTCATCCGAGTTTTAGGAACTACGGGCGGCAGACTCTCATCAGTCATATTTAAATTATCCTTTTGTAACTACTTAATGATTAGTTACTTATGGGTTTTATATAAGTGTAATTAATTAATTAATTAAATTAACTGTTACATCCATTCCAACTTTTGATTAGGATTTCGAACTTCTAACATTCCGGTATCGCCATTAATCTCATAATAATTTTCTAAATTTCTAAATTGTCCATAAAATCCTAAGTTATCGGTGTATGGTTGATATTTAGCGGTTAGTTCTGATTGATGAGTGGGTCCAGATAATTCGTGGTCGATCCAAATACAATCCCAACGACTTCCTTCGGGAATTTCCCAAGTGTCGGCATCCGCATGAATTAAAGTAAATCTTTCGTCTTTAGCACAATGATCCCAAACTAAATCGATAACATCTTGATTTTTTTCGATAATGGTAACGGAATTTATTCCGGGAGCCTTGATTAACCATTCATTCACAAAACCTATTCCTAATCCAGTCACTAATACATCTCCCGTAGCGTGACCCCAAAGCCACTGATGTTCTTCAAATTCAGTAAAACTATCTTGCATAATAGTAATCCAGTGATTTTCTCGAGTTAAGACAGTATAATTTTTTAAGTGTATAGATTCCCGGCGAGAATTAACATAATTAACAAAGTATGGATGCCAATCTGCCTCGTTATCCAAAGTGTAGTGTTCAATAGAATGTGTGCCGATAGTTTTTGCAGGAATATCTACCGTCCAGGTAGATCGAATGTCGTAAGTATCCGACCAATTCATATTTTCTTCTCTAAACCAACTCATAATAATTCCTCAAACAAAATCGACGCTAAGTCTAAATGCAGCATTTGTGCTACCTCCCGCATTGGTGGCCGTCACATCTACATCAATGGTTAAAGAGTCGCCGGGATTAACATACCCGCTCCTTCCAGGTTGTATGCCAACATATTGACCTACACCAAAGGCCCCGGCGGTAGCATAAGTCGAGTCTTGGGCGGTGGAAGCAGTTCCGGTCACATAAGCAACCGAACCATTAGATAATGATTGAGCAGCAATAGTCACACCCCATAACCAAGATGTGGCTCCAACACCACCATTAGCATAACCTCCAAAAGTTAGAATATCGTTATAAGGGCCTCCTCCATATCCGATGTTCCAATCGGTTAGATAAGTAGCAGTATCCACTTCTATAGCAGTTCTACTACTTCCATTGATATTGGATAAACCCACTACAAAGGTAGCCGTAAAAATATTTCCAGGAGGCACACCGTATGTGTTTAATCCATCCCCGTTATAACCTATTCCAGCGTTCCCCAAACCGGTTACTATATCAGCCACTCCAAAAATCGTTCCCCAACCTGTGGCAATTTGCGATTCCATATCGCACAAATTGATTCCGGCCGCAGGTGAAGTGTTCGATGGATAAATCGTCACCGCCGTTGGTGGTGTTCCTCCGGCGGCTACACCCTCAGTTACTCCTAAAGGCATCGGTCCTAAACTATAGGTTCCCATTTAGTTTCACCTCAAATTAAAATTGCTTCATTGGTCTGTTCCTATGGCTACCCATGTCGAACCGGTGGCTACACCGATAATAGTTATAGCGGATCCGGCTTTGGGTGTCCAAGTAATAGAGTTAGCGTATACGGATGAAGAACCATCATACCAAGTAATGTTATCACCAGCGTTTGCCGTAATAGTCACCGCACTCGAAGTTATGGCCGATTGCGGAGCATAAATAATTGTGAAATGGTCGCCAGGGGAGAATGAAGTCGGCAAAGTGAAAGTATGCGTTCCAAGATGTGTTTTAATTAGATATTCTCCGGCGTGTGCGGCGGTTGTAAGAGCAGTCGTTGTCGATGAACTAAAAATCTGGACAGGAGCACGATAACTTCTGGCGGCGGCACTAACTTGAAGTTCAGTTCCGCTGAAAGTCAAATTGGTTTCGGCATTCATAGCGTCTGTTCCAGTAGCGGTGAGAACTCTGTTGTTGGATCCATTCGTCATAAAGTCCGATACATCTACTGATATTGACGATGCGGCTACATCTATTCCCGTTCCCGCACCGACTGTTAATGTTACGGCTCCGGAAGTTCCTCCACCAGTTAAACCATTTCCGGCCGTCACTTGAGTTATATCTCCAGTGTTAGAAGTCCAACCGGCATCGTTATTAAAAATACTCAATGGAATAGTAGATATTTGTGTTTTAGCAGAAGTAGTGTTATCGACTACGATTAAATCATCCGTTCCAACTAATGTTCCGGAGGCAGATAAGGAATTACCATCAAAGTTTACGGTAACGGTTCCGGAAGTGCCTCCTCCAGATAATCCAGTTCCGGCGGTAACGCCGGTGATATCTCCAGAGTTACTGGTCCAACCTTGATCGTTATTAAATTGTCCTAATGGAATGTTACTCACTAAAATATCTTTAACGGTGTTAGAATCGGCGGAGTCACTAAAAGCCATTGAGTCAGCACCAATTAATGTAGTATCAGTAGTAGCCGCTAAAATGTAGTTGTCTGTGCCGACATAATCAACTGATAAAGTTCCAGAAGTCGTGATAGGTCCGCCAGTTAAACCAGTTCCACTGGCGACCGAAGTTACTGTTCCGCCACCGCCAGGAGTCGCCCAAGTGTTATCACCTCTAAGGAAAGTGGAAGCACTCGGAGTTCCGGTTGCTGATAAATCGGCAGTAATTGTGCCGGAAGTAGTAATTGTTCCTCCAGTAACATCTATGAAAGTTCCCGAAGATGTGGCGACCGAAGTTACGGTTCCAGTATTAGAAGTCCATCCAGCGTCATTATTAAAGATACTTAGTGGAATAGTGGAGATTTGTGTTTTAGCCGATGTCGTTCCATCGACTACTACTAAGTCATCCGTGCCGACTAAAGTTCCGGAAGCCGACAAAGAATTTCCATCGAAATTCAATGTGACTGTTCCCGAAGTTCCCCCTCCAGAAAGTCCAGTTCCAGCAGTAACGCCAGTAATATCACCAGTAGTATAAGTTCCTAAAGTTCCATCTCCTAAAATAACTTGTGAAGAAGTTCCAGCACCAGATAAAGCCAAAGTTCCGGAACCAGTTACGGGAGATCCGGATACGCTAAAGGCGGCTGGAGCCGACAATCCTACCGAAGTTACGGTTCCAGTATTGGAAGTAAATCCAGAATCGTTATTGAATCCAGAAAGATTAATGTTGGCCTTAGTTAATTTCTTTTGAGCACCGACTGTATCGACCACAGCGAAATAATCACCATCTGCATTAGAAGTCGAAGTAGTAAGTTCGTTCAAATCTAAAGTAAAGGTGACTGCTCCGGTAGAAGTATTTACATCGACACCAGTGCCTCCAATTACAGAGGTCACTCCGGAGTTAGTAATAGTAACTGCTCCAGTAGCCCCCGAAACTGATATTCCAGCACCGGCAAGGGCGGAAGTTACACCCGTATTAGTAATAGTGAGAGTATCGGTAGTTCCCGCCGAAGTAGAAATTCCAGTTCCGCCAGCAAAAGTAGCAGTGTTACCATCCGAAATTGTCTGCGGAGTGCCTCCATCTCCGGCTAATGTCCAAGAAGTATAACCGCCTGGAACGGAAGCCCAAGTGTTGTCGCCTCGAAGGTAAGTAGATGAACTCGGAGTTCCAGTAGCAGAAAGTGAATAAGTTAGGCTACCGGATCCAGTAATCGGTCCACCACTACCCGAAATAAAAGTAGAATTAGCAGTGCTTACGGAAGTAACCGTTCCAGCGTTTGAAGTCCATCCTTGGTCGTTGTTGAATTGACCCAAAGGAATGTTACTCACTAATATTTCTTTAACAGTGTTAGCGTTAGCGGTATCGCTAAAGACCATATAATCTCCGCTGGCTAAAGTAGTATCAATAGTGGCCGCCCGAATAAAGTTATCCGTGCCCGCATAATCTATATTTAGAGTTACAGTTCCAGAAGTTCCTCCACCAGTCAAACCAGTTCCGGCAGTTACACCTTCGATATCTCCGGCAATAGTAGCCCAAGTGTTGTCGCCTCGAAGGTAAGTAGATGAACTCGGAGTGCCAGTAGCCGATAAGTCGGCGGTAACTGTTCCCGTAGTAGTAATTGTTCCACCCGTAACATCTACGAAAGTCCCCGAAGATGTGGCGACCGAAGTTACCGTTCCAGTATTGGAAGTCCAGCCGGAATCGTTATTAAAGATACTCAAAGGTATGGTCGAAATTTGCGTTTTCGCAGAAGTAGTGTTATCGACTACGATTAGATCGTCTGTGCCGACTAAAGTTCCAGAGGCAGATAAAGAATTTCCATCAAAGTTTAAAGTTACGGAACCAGAAGTGCCTCCTCCAGAAAGTCCGGTGCCCGCCGTGACTCCAGTAATATCACCAGAATTAGAAGTCCATCCTTGGTCGTTATTAAATTGTCCTAATGGAATATTGCTAACCAAAATATCTTTTACGGTGTTGGAGTTAGCGGAATCGCTGAAAGCCATTGAATCCGCCCCAATAAGAGTCGTATCAGTAGTAGCGGCTAAAATATAGTTATCGGTGCCCACATAGTCTATATTTAATGTTACAGAACCAGAAGTGCCTCCTCCAGAAAGTCCAGTTCCAGCGGTAACGCCAGAAATATCTCCGGTAGAACCAGTGGCTACGGCAGTGACTCTCCCATAAGCGTCCAGAGTAATAGTATCAATTTTAGTGCTATCTGAAGTGCTTCCATAAGTTCCCGCACCAGGTCCGGCAGTGTCCATATTAATAGTGACGGTATCGGTGGCACTGGCCACAGTAGAAATATTTGTGCCGCCCGCAATGGTAACTGTATTTCCATCAGTAACAGTTTGGGTAGTTCCCGAATCACCGGCTAAATCAAAAGAAGTAAATCCTGTAGCAATAGTCGCCCAAGTGTTATCGCCCCGTAGATATGTAGATGAACTCGGAGTTCCGGTAGCAGAAAGTGAATACGTTAGGCTACCAGAGCCAGTAATTGGACCTCCAGATCCAGAAATAAATGTGGAATTACCGGTGCCTACGGAAGTAACCGTTCCATTATTGTCGGCATCAATAGTAATCGATCCATCACCATTTGTAATAGTGATACCAGTTCCCGCCGTCAAATTAGCCAAATCATAATCAGAATTAGTAGTATTTCCAATAAGTAATTGACCGGCAGTAGGAGTAGTAGTTACTCCCGTTCCCCCATTTCCAATGGCTAAAGTTCCGGCCATCGTAATAGTTCCGGAAGTAGTAATTGGACCTCCAGAAAAAGTTAATCCTGTAGATCCTCCGGAAACTTGCACAGAAGTTACAGTTCCTGTATTTGATGTCCAGCCAGAATCATTATTAAAAGTAGATAATAAAATATTTGCGGGAGCGATCTTAAATTGAGATCCAGTGGAATTTACAACTGGGAAAAAGTCTGCTTCTCCCGAAGTAGTAGTGGTAGAAAGTTCATTTAAGTCAATAGTAAAAGTTACCGCTCCAGTAGCAGAGTTTACATCTACTCCAGTTCCTCCAATAGCGGAAGTAACACCAGTGTTAGTAATAGTTAAAGTATCAGTCGCACTGGCAGTAGTAGAAATTCCGGTTCCACCCGCAAAAGTAGCGGTATTACTATCAGAAATTGTTTGCGGAGTGCCTCCATCTCCGGCTAATGTCCAAGAAGTATATCCGGCAGGGATAGAAACCCAAGCGTTATCACCTCGAAGGTAAGTAGATGCACTCGGAGTTCCAGTAGCGGAAAGTGAATACGTTAGACTACCAGAATTGGTGATTGGACCACCGCTACCCGAAATAAATGTGGAGTTACCCGTGCCAACTGAAGTTACCGTTCCTCCGCTGGACTCACGATAAGCAAACAGAACGAAACAGTCTTTGCCGTTGCTCATTTGAGTCGTAGTTTGCAGATGCGTCACATCAAATTTATACACATCATTAGCGGCATCATAAGTTGCACCGCTGGTAATGTTGAATAAAACGGATTTTGAAGCATCATCTTTTTGTTGCATATATACTTGATAAGAAGCATCAATATAAGAATTAAGAATAACTCCGATATCAACTCCGTTTTTGTTGGTTGCATTGAAAGCAATTTCGGTGACGGATGAAAAGGTTGTATTATCGAATTGCATTTTACCCGAAGAAGGGGTAAGTGCGGTTGAAGTTTCAAAACGATATAGTGTGTCGTTAAGTGTGTTCCCTCCGCCCGAAGCAACTAATGGGTTTCCGACTGTTCCATCACCCGTAATGGTTGTTCCATCAACGGCGACAGTAATTAAGGCGGCAGACCAAGTGTTGTCGCCCCGAAGGAAAGTAGTTGCACTCGGAGTTCCGGTAGCAGAAAGTGAATACGTTAGGCTACCAGAGCCAGTAATTGGACCTCCAGATCCAGAAATAAAAGTAGAATTAGCAGTATTTACCGAAGTAACCGTTCCACCCGTAGCCAAAGTTTGCCAGGTTACCGATCCAGCACCATCAGTTTGTAAAACTTGATTGGCGGATCCATCAGTATTAGGGAAACTAAAAAGTGTTCCACCAGTTCCAAAAGTTACCACTCCTTGAAGATTTGTAGTGCCGACAATTTCGACATCATCTTCAACATCTAAATCTTCGACTGTAAATGGTGTTTCCGTCATAGGTAACCCTATCTAATGTTATGTCTTACGACTACTTAATGATAATCGTAACTCATCCGTAGTCATCAGACTGTTAGAAGGGTTCTTGTAACTACTACATCGGCCGTATTACCGCTTGCTTCGACAACAGCAACGGTTACAGTTCCGGCCGAAATGGTTACATTGGCCTTTACAACGGCAGTGTTTCCATCGGAAGTAGTAAACGCAAAGTTAGAGTTAGTTACCACAGTTCCATTAGTCGCAATAGTAGTCTTAGCGACACCAGTTTGTCCACCAGCAGAATCATATCCTATCATATATTCGGCAGCACCGTATGTTCCACCCGCATATTGTTCAACAGTAGTTGTGGTGGAAGCGGCCGCAGTAATGTTAATAGTTCGCATTCGTGCCTTTCCAAGTATGAACTCACCAGTAGCAGTTGAAGAAGTCGTGCTATCGTTATATTGGAATTCGTTGGTAGTATCGGCACTGAATCCACCAGCACCATCAGAAAATTGTAGGTCATACTGTGATCCAGCAGAATCAGCAGCATCGTTAGATACCCAAGACAGCACACCACCAGTAGTGGAAGATAGAACGAATCCAGAAGTTCCTGGATAGTTAGTTGGTAGAACATAATCTTGAGAAGCAGTTATTGTGGTTGGGGCTTGGAATCCAACATATTCTGTTCCAGCCGCATCTCCTAAGCGGATAGCACCTTCGCTGTCGATAACCAGATTAGTGCCGTCCCAAGTAAAGTCGGCATCTCCAGCAAGCAATCCACTGTTGTTAAATTGGACTTCAGTGTTGTTTCCACCAGCAGAAGCCGAAATTGTGTCCCACTTTACACCAGAGGCTTCAGCAGAATCAGCGAACAAGGCTTGTCCATCAGTTCCGACAGCAAGTCGGACGTTATCAGTTCCGTTATAAACGATGATATCTCCCTTAGTAGTAGTTGGAGCCAGAGCATCGAAAGCGGCAGTAGCGGTTGTTTGACCAGTTCCACCATTCGCAATCGCAAGAGTTCCAGCCATTGTAATAGTTCCGGAAGCAGTGATCGGTCCACCAGAGAAAGTTAATCCAGTAGTTCCGCCATCAACATCGACTGAAGTTACTGTTCCGTTATTGTCGGCATCAATAGTAATCGAACCAGCACCATTAGTAATGGTAATGCCGGTTCCAGCAGTTAAAGTAGCCTTAGCCAAAGTGTTACCAGTAGTATTACCAATTAATAGTTCACCGTTTGTGTAACTGGTTTGTCCAGTTCCACCGTGACCGACTGCTAAAGTTCCAGCAGTAGTAACACCTACACCAGCGGCAACCGCATAAGTTAGACCAGTTGTGCCTCCACCAAAAGTAACGGTAGTTCCGTCAGCAATAGTTTCTGAACCAGTGGTTCCAGCCAATGTCCACTCATACTGAGCACCTGGGTCAGCCCAAGTTCCATCTCCTCGAAGGAAAGTAGATGCGGATCCACCAGTTGGAACATATCCGACATTAGTAGTGCCGTCATAGGCATTGATAGTAAGAGTAAGAGCACCAGTAGCGGCACTCACGTCTAATGGAGAACCAGTGGAAGTTCCAGTAGCAGTAGCCAAAGAAACTACACCAGAGTTAGTGAAAGTTACGGCTCCGGTTGCACCGGAAACAGAAATACCAGTTCCCGCAACGGCGGAGGTTACACCAGTGTTAGTAATAGTAACTGCCCCAGTAGCACCAGATACCGAAATTCCGGTTCCGGCTACATTGGAAGTTACACCAGTGTTAGTAATAGTAAGTGTATCAGTTGCCGAAACAAGGGCAGAAATACCAGTTCCGGAAGTGAAAGTAACGGTGTCGCCATCAGAAACAGTCTGTGTAGTTGCACCATCGGTAATGTCGAAAGTATATTGAGCACCCGGATCTGCCCAAGTTACGTTACCGGCACCATCAGTAATTAGGGCTTGGTTGGCTGATCCATCAGCGGTCGGGAATGTAAAAGTAGTCCCTCCACTTCCGAAAGTTGTAGCACCTTGTAAAGCCGAGGTTCCATCAACGGTCATATTACCCGCATTCGTAACATCGAATACGGTCGTTCCAGAGTTATCTTTAATTGCTATTCCTTCTTCTACTGTAAATACTTGTATAGTCATTTTATCACAGTCCAGTCATTATTTTCGCTATTTTAACATTAAATGTGTTTAGTGGTGCTGCAGGAATGAAAGTTAAAGTGCCTGTTCCGACTCCATAAGATGCAGTAAATGACCCTAAAAGGTTCGCTCCTGTATATACATTAGCGAATGCTGTTATATAAAGATTTGTTCCATTATGAACAGCCAATAATTCCGAGGCTTGATACTCAGAAGTAGTAGTATTTGTAATCTGAACAAAATATTTTACTGATCGATAAACAGTTCCATCGAAAGTATCAAGGGTAAAACTGGCTCCCGTAGCACCGCCAACGACAGTTGAAGTTAATTGATGTGTGCTTCCAGTTCCAAAATCAATGTTAGGAACAGAAAGAGTATCAGTAGTATCATCGTAAGAGAAATCAGCATCTCCTCCAACGGTGTTAGCAGCCGTTCCATAAGGTATTTCAGAAGTAGAAATCGAACCTCCAATCGTCCCTCCACCTGCAATAGAAACATTAGCAATACCGGCTCCACCGGAAGTTACAGTAGCACCCGCAGTAAAATTCAAATTAGTTACAGCGGCAACAGAAGTTACTCCATCAGATACAGTTAGTGTGCCACCACCACCTCCAGTAGTTAGGGTGACTACTCCACCTCCATTATCAATTAAAGTTCCATTGGAAACTCGAATAGTGGTTACTCCAGAAACAGTAGGCACTCCATCAAGTTCTTGAATTGTTAAATTAAAAGTAGAA